>Ga0209537_1003981_pt1 | contig 13000 bp, 10 predicted proteins | sample BioPla4DNA1_FD_187698 | JGI IMG/M metagenome (GOLD analysis project Ga0209537, IMG submission 187698) | Biogas fermentation microbial communities from Germany - Plant 4 DNA1 (SPAdes) (version 2) | ecosystem: Engineered > Bioreactor > Anaerobic > Digestate | place: Bielefeld, North...
GCGGAGCCTGACGACGTGGACGAGCTGTGCGGCAGGACGGAGCTGGCGGCTAAGAGGTGGGCGGAGGTGGCGGACAGGCTGTGGTACGGGGCTGGCGGTCATGTGGACGGTGCAGGAAAGAGTCAGGTGGCGTCAAAATAGAGTCATTGCGGCTGTGTTAGCTGACGGTTGGCGGCGGTTGGGGCCGGAGATGCCCGCTGTTCCGGCGCCAACCGCCTACTGCAACAGCCGCGATGGGTTTGAGACCCCCCCTTCTTTCCATTCCACCAGCAGACATCGCTTTTCTGATACAATGAGTGTTAGTGCAGTGAATGGGGGCTGATAGCGTTTGAACGTTCTCCTTGAGAAGTTCAGGGACGTGGTGTCGGCGGTGCTGCCGATCACCCTGATCGTGGTGATCCTGAACTTCACCATCACTCCGCTTGAGAGTCACCTGCTGCTCCGCTTCATCCTTGGAGCGTTCGTGATCATCCTGGGGCTATCGGTGTTCCTCTTTGGCGCGGACATCGGCGTGACCCCCATAGGCACCCTCTTCGGGTCGCATATGGCCAAGAGCAACAAGGTCTGGGTGGTGGCGCTGGGTGGCCTCTCCCTGGGTTTCATGATCTCCATCGCCGAGCCAGACCTGCACATCCTGGCTGGGCAGGTGGAGGCGGTTTCCGGCGGAAGCGTCTCCAAGGTACTGATGGTGGTCGTGGTCTCCATCGGGCTGGCTGCGCTGATGACGACCGGTCTCTTCAGGATCGTTTTCAACAGGGCGCTGAACAAGCTCCTGGCTGCGGCGTACGTGATCATCGGGGCGATGGCGGTCTTCTCATCGCCGGAGTTCGTGGCGATAGCCTTCGACGCCTCCGGGGCCACCACAGGCGCAATCACGGTGCCATTCATGCTGGCGATAGCATACGGCGTGTCCTCCCTGAAGAAGGACGGCCAGGCCTCTGAGGAAGACAGCTTCGGGCTGGTGGGCGTGGCGTCGGCCGGAGCCATCCTGGGAGTCATCGCCATGAGCCTGGGGGCCAAGCGCGTGCAGGCCGTGGCGGAGGTGGAGTCGGCCTTCTTAGCATCCACATCGGTTCTGGCTCCCTTCGTCCAACAGCTGCCGCACGTGGTCAGGGACTCCATCCTGGCGCTGTTGCCGCTGCTCGTGGCGTTCGTGATCTTTGAACCGGTGTCGTTCAAGCTGCCTCGGAGGCAGGTAAGCAGGATAGTCAAGGGCATGGTGTATACCTTCATCGGCCTTGTGCTGTTTCTCCTAGGGGTGAACGCCGGCTTCATGGACGTGGGGTCCATTGTAGGTGGCCAGGTGGTCACAGTCGCCGGCAAGTGGGTGCTGGTGGGCATCGGCTTCGCCCTGGGCACAGTGGTGGTGCTGGCTGAACCCGCCGTGTACGTGCTGACGAAGCAGATCGAAGAGGTCACCGCAGGATACGTTAAGAGAAGGCTGGTCTTGTTGGCGCTATCCCTGGGCATCGGGATCGCGGTGGCCCTTGCGATGCTGCGGATCACCACTCCCACTCTGCAGCTCTGGCATTACCTGCTGCCGGGATACATCATCTCGCTGATACTGGCGTTCCAGGTCCCGCCGCTGTTCGTGGGCATCGCCTTCGACGCTGGGGGAGTGGCGTCAGGTCCCATGACAGCCAGCTTCATCCTGGCGTTCGCCCAGGGCGCCGCCCAGGCCACGGCTGGGGCCGATCCGATGGCCGAAGGCTTCGGGGTCATCGCGATGGTGGCGATGATGCCGCTGATAGCCCTGCAGCTCTTGGGCTTAGCCTTCAAACTGAAGACCGCGAAGGGGGGCACGGCCGCAGATGGAGAATAGTCCGGAAAAGGCAGACATGGGGCTGTTCTGCGTCATCGTCAACTATGCGCTGGGAAGCAGGATCCTGAAGATAGCGAAGGAGGCCGGAGTCACCGGCGGCACCGTAATCCTGGGTAAGGGCACGATGCGCAGCCGCATACTGGAGTTTCTGGAGCTGGCGGACGTACGCAAGGAGATCGTCTTCATGGTCGCTGAAAAGCGCGTCGGCGAAGCTGCTCTGGAGCGGCTGGTGGACCGGCTGGACATGACGAAACCCAACCACGGGATAGCCTTCAGCATGCCGGTGAAAGGCGTGCTCGGCCTGCGCTGCGGAACCATGGAAGGAATCAATGAGAGCAGAGGTGTTGCCAGTCCCATGTACCATGCCATTTTCGTCATTGTGGACAAGGGTGGGGCGGACACGGTGATAGATGCCGCCAAGTCGGCCGGAGCCAAGGGCGCCACCGTCATCAACGCCCGAGGTTCGGGCATCCATGAGACAGCCATGCTCTTCTCCATGCCAATCGAGCCCGAGAAGGATATGGTCCTGATCCTGTCGGAGGCCAGCAAGACCCAGGCCATCTGCGAGGCCATACGGCAGGCGTGCAAGGTGGACGAGCCCGGCCGCGGCATCATCTTCGTCCTGGACGTTGACAAGACCTACGGCCTGTACCAGTAGGCATGAAGCACGCGGACGCCGCCGCGCCAGCCGCTTTCCCGCAGGGCCACAGAGGCTCTACCGAGAGGGCGGGCGGAACATCACAGGCTGAGAGGGTGTAGCATGCCAGACACGATCCTGATAACGCACTCATCCTTCGCCAGGCGCAACACCGCCCCGGCGGACACGCTGCGCGCCGCCGGATACGCCCTGCGCTACGTCACCGCCGAAGAGCTCCAGCAGGAACTGCCAGACGTGGTGGGAATGGTCGTGGGCCTGCAGCGCATTACCGCCGACATCATGGATAGGGCCCCGCGCCTTAGGGCCATAGCCAGGTTCGGAGTGGGCACGGACAACATCGACATTGCCGCAGCCACGTCCAGGGGCATAATCGTCACGAACGCTCCAGGCGTCAACGCCGCCGCCGTGGCCGAGCTGGCCCTGGGCCTGATGATAGACGTGTCCCGGCGCATCAGCCTGGTGGACCGCAGGGTGCGGTCAGGCGTCTGGCGCGGCCACGTGGGCACGGAGCTTTCCGGCAAGACGCTGGGCATAGTGGGAGCAGGCGCCATCGGCCGCCGCCTGGTCAAGCTGGTTCAGGGCTTCGACATGCGGGTGCTCGCAGCCACGCGCACTCCTGACCATGAATGGGCCCGGGCCAACTCCGTGAGCATCGTCGACCTGCCGGTTCTGCTCCGGGAGGCGGACTACGTGAGCCTGCACGTCCCCCTGACGCCCCAGACGCGCTCGCTCATGGGCGAGGCTGAGCTTGACCAGATGAAGCCCACGGCGATCCTGATAAACACCTCCCGCGGCGAGATCGTAGACGAGCAGGCCCTGATATCTGCCCTGCAGAGCGGGGTCATCGCCGGCGCCGGGCTTGACGTGTTCCAGTCCGAGCCTCCCGTCGACTCGCCTCTTCTGTCCATGGACAACGTGGTGCTCACCTCGCACATCGGCGGCGCCAGCGCCGAGGCCTTCCACGCCGCGGCCCAGATTGCGTCGGAGAACCTTCTCGACGCGCTGCAGGGGAGGGTGCCGAAGCACGTGGTGAACCCGGAGGTGCTAGCCCGCCGTAGGTAGTGGGGCCCCTTTGTCTTTCCCATTGCGGCTGTGTTAGTTGGCGGTTGGTGTTGGGCACCAACCGTCTGCTGACACAGCCGCGATTGCTTTTCGGAAAGGGGGGCGCGATAGGTGTGGAGGAGAGTGCCGGTTTGGTCAGAATTAGTCTCCAAGGGAAAAGACTAAGATCGCGGGGAGTGGTGATCCGGATGCAGCAGGCGCTGGTGGACGAGTTCGTGGAACTGGTGAGCATTGACGCCGAGTCAGGAGATGAGGGGGAGATAGCGGCTGCGGTGGCAGGCAAGCTCAGGGTCATCGGCCTGGAGGTGGAGATAGACGCCGCCGGGAACGTGATAGGCCGTGCAGGGGAAGGGGAGCCGGTGATCCTCTGCGCACACCTGGACCGGGTTAAGCCTGGCAAGGGCATCCGTCCGGTGGTGGAGGACGGGGTGATCCGGTCTTCAGGAGACACGATTCTGGCTGCAGACGACGTGGCGGGGATCGTGGCGATCCTGGCGGGGCTCAGGCGAGCCAAGGAGGCCTTGGGGGCGCTTCCGGCGGTGGAGGCCATCTTCACAGTGGGGGAGGAGACCCACCTTGCGGGCTCGAGGCGGCTGGATTACGGGGCAGTAAGGGGCAAGATGGCTTATGTGTTCGACGCGTCGAGGCCGGTGGGGGTGGTGGTGACGTCCAGCCCGACGCACGTGGGGATCACCGCCAGGGTGATGGGGCAGGCGGCCCACGCAGCCGTGAACCCGCAGGACGGCGTCAGCGCGATACAGGCTGCCGCCAGGGGCATCGTGCGGCTTCCCTTCGGCTGGGTTGACGACCACACCACGGCCAACGTGGGCATGATATCCGGCGGCACGGCTACGAACGTGGTGTGCGACGACGTGCTGATGCGCGCCGAGGTCAGGAGCCTGGACCACGACCGCGCTGTGGCCCTGGCGGAGCACTTCGCCAACGTCATCTCGCTGGAGGCGGCCACGGTGGGCGCCAGGGCCAACGTGACGACGGAGGTGGAGTACAGGGGATACCGTATCCCGTCTGACGAGCCGGTGGTGCGCAGGGTGGTGCGGGCCATCGAGGCCATGGGCCTTGAGGCGACGATAGAGTCCTCGATGGGAGGAAGCGACGGCAACATATTCAACGCCAACGGCATAGCCAGCGTGGTGCTGGGGATAGGCTGCGAGGCGGTGCACTCCACCCGCGAGCGCATAGCCATCAGCCAGCTCGAGGCGGCGGCGAGGCTTGCCCAGTCCTTGCTGGTGACGGCATGAGGATCATCCACACATCCGACTGGCACCTGGGCAGGATCTTCTACAAGGTCCACCTCACCGAGGAGCAGGCCTACGTGCTGGACCAGCTGGTCGGAATAGTGAGAGAGGAACGGCCTGACCTGGTGGTCATCGCCGGCGACGTGTACGACCGCTCGGCGCCGCCGGCCGAGGCGGTGGAGCTGCTGGACGACGCGCTCAGCCGCATCGTGCTGGGCCTTGGAGTGCCGGTGGTGGCCATCGCCGGAAACCATGACTCTCCGGAGCGCCTGGGGTTCTGCTCGAGCTTGCTGAGCTCGAAGGGGCTGTTCATGGTCGGCGCGGCGGATACGGCGCGGCCCATCGAGTTTTGCGACCAGCACGGCCCGGTGTGGGTGGTGCCGGTGCCGTATGCCGAGCCAGCCGTGGTGCGCGACAGGCTCGAGGCGCCCGATGCCGCTGACCACGACGCGGCGCTAGGGGCGCAGCTTGACGCGGCCATGGCGGCAGTGCCGCCCAACGCCCGGCGCATCGCGGTGGCCCACGCCCTGACCTACGGCGGCCAGACCTCCGGCTCCGAGCGCCCGCTGACGCTGGGAGGCACGGGGGCGGTTGATGCGGCCCGCTTCGACGGCTTCTGTTACGCCGCCCTGGGCCATCTGCACAGGCCGCAGCAGATAACCGGCACCGGGTGCCGATATTCGGGCAGTCTCATGAAGTATTCCTTCGACGAGGCTGACCACGCCAAGTCCGTCTCGGTGGTTGACATCGACGGCCAGGGCAACGCCAGCGTGATGGCGATCCCCCTGACGCCCCGACGCGATGTGCGGAGGCTCAGGGGCAGTCTCCAGGAGATAGTGGAGGGAGCCCGGCGCGACCCTGCCCGCGACGACTACATATCCATCACCCTTGTAGACGCGCCAGCTGTTTGGGACGCGTTGGCTAGGCTGAGGGAGCACTACCCCAACGTGATGCACCTGGAGTTCGAGTTCACTTCCGCCGAAGACCAGGCCCCGAAGCTTGCCGGAGCCGGCGCCGACTGGAGCCAGCGCAGCCTGGTGCAGCTGTTCCGCGACTTCTATCAGCAGACGACAGGCGCTCCCATTGAGGAGCGCCACATGAAAGCCTTCCTGGACGCCGCCGAGAGGGTGGCCTCCGACGAGAAGGAGGTGGCGGCGTCATGAGGCCGGTCCGCCTCGTGATTCAGGCGTTCGGCGCGTACGCCGGCCGCCAGGTGGTGGACTTCCGCGAGCTGGGCCCAAGGAGCTTCTTTCTGATCTCCGGCCCGACCGGCTCCGGCAAGACCACGGTGCTGGACGCCATCTGCTTCGCCCTCTACGGCGTGGCCAGCGGCTCGGAGCGCGAAGCCCGGGGCATGCGCAGCCATCACGCCGACCCGGCCACTCCCACCTGCATGGAGCTGGACTTCGTCGTGCGCGGCCGCCGCTACAAGGTCAGGCGCAGCCTGGACCACGAGGTGGAGGGCAGGAAGACCCCGCTGAAGGCCGATGCCACGTTGTGGGACATGGAGGGCTGCGACATCGACGGCGAGGGCCGAGTTCTCGCAACCGGCCTCACCAGGGTGACGCAGCACGTCACGTCCCTGCTGGGCCTGGGCGACAAGCAGTTTAGGCAGGTGGTGCTGCTGCCGCAGGGTCAGTTCCGGCAGGCGCTGACCGCAGGCTCCCAGGAGCGCCAGGAGATCTTCCAGCTGCTCTTCGACACGGTCCGCTACCTCGAGATCGAGCGAGCCCTGCTGGACGACGTCGCCAAGCTCAAGGCGGGCCTCCGCGATCTTGATGCCGCCATCCGGGCTGACCTGGAGCGGGCAGGCGTCGGCACCCGCGAGGAGCTGGAGTCCAAGATCCAGGAGGAGTCCGAGCGCTTCGAGCGGGCGAAAGACGCGGAGGCCGCGGCGCACAAGGCCGTGAAGGTGGCCGAGGCCGCGCTGAAGGCTGGCGAGCGGGCCATGGAGCTGCACCAGGAGGTCGCGGCGGCGCAGGAGCAGCTTGACCAGATCGAGGCGCAGCGGCCCGCCGTGGAGGCGCTCCGGCGCGAACTTGCCCTGGCGGAGAAGGCCCTGACATGCGCGGCGGCACACGAGGCCTTCCAGTTCGCCGTGGCCGAGGAGGAGCACGCTGCTGGGGAGCACGCCGCCGCGGCAGAGGCGCTGGTGAAGGCGAAAGCCAAGCACGACGCTGCTCAAGCCGGCCTCTATAGGGAGCGGAGCCCGGAGCGTGCGCATGCCCGCGAGGAGGCGCAGCGAAAGGTGATGCGCCTGGCTGAGCTGGAAGGAGCCGTGGAGGAGATCGAGGCCGCCCGCGAATCGCTGGTGGAGGCAAGCCGACGGTGTGAGGAAGCGCAGGGCAAGGCCGAACAGGCTTCCAAGGAGCTTGAGCAGGCTAAGGAGTCTCTCGGGAGACTGGAGGAGGAGCGCAACGCGCTCAGGCTGCAGGCGGCCGCCGCCGGAGAGCATCGGCAACAGCTCAAAGCGCTCGAGACGGCGATGGACCGCGCAGCCAGTCTTGAACGCCTAGAGAGGGAGCTGAAGAAGGCCCGAGAGGAAGCCGATGCCGCCGAGGCCAGGGCCAGGGCCGCCGACGAGGAGTTCAGGTCTGCCAGGGCGCGAGCCGATGCGCTGCGCGAGGCCATGATGCGGGACCAGGCTGCCTTCCTTGCGGCGAGCCTGGCCGAGGGCGAGCCATGCCCGGTGTGCGGATCGGTGCACCATCCGGCGCCGGCAAAGCCGGGCGACGGCGGCAAGCTGGTGGGGGCTGCAGAGGTGGAGCAGGCGGAGTCTGCCGCCAGAAGGAAGCAGGCCGCGGCAGAGGCAGCGGCCAAGGCGTTCCAGGAGGCTGGCACGGCCCTGTCTGTGCTCAAGGGGCGGGTGCAGGCCCTGAAGGAGAGCCAGACCGAGCCTGAAGCGTCAGTCAAGGAGCTGACCCGGCGGCACAGGGATGTCTCTGCGGCGCTGGATGCGTGCCTTCGCGCCGAGGACAGGCTGGCTCAGGTGGAGGAGGAGCTGAAGCGGGCGAGGGACGACGTCGCCAACCGTTCTGAAACACAGCTGCAATGGGAATCGGAGAGGGTCGACGCCGTCGCCAAGGAAGCCGCCGCCCGGGCTGCCCTGGACTCCTGCTCCAAGCGGGTGCCAGTGGAGCTCAGGTCCATGGACGCCCTGCGCGATGCGAAGGAGCGAGCGGAGAAGGAAAGGGCCGCGCTGGATAAGGCTCTGGAGGCCGCCATGCGGGAGCACGAGGACGCTGTCGGCAAGCTTTCCGCAGCGGAATCGGCGCTGAAGGCCGCCCAGTCTCGGGTGGAGGCCGCGGCCAAGCGCAAGGACGAGGCCAGCCGGAGGCTCCAGTCTTCAGTGGAAAGAGCGGGCTTTGAGTCGGTGGCGCACTTCCTCGGCTCAATCCGGGACGCCGACGCCATGGAGGGGCTGCGCAGTAAGGTCTCAGAGCTCGAGAGGGACCTTGCCGCCGCGACGGGGCGCCTCAAGCGGGCGAAGGATGCGGCCAAAGGCGTTGACAGGCCGGACCTGGAGCAGCTCAGGCAGACGTACGAGGCCGCCGACAGGGCGGAGAAGGAGGCCATCACGGCGAAGGCCGAGGCGAAGGCCCGATGCCAGGAGCTGGAACGGGCGCGCGGCGCACTGCTGAGGCACCTTGAGGAGCGGAGGCAGCTGGAGGAGGAGTACGCCGTGGTGAACCGGGTGGCGGAGGTGACGGCGGGCAGGGCGCCGAACAGGTTGGGGATGAACTTCGAGAGGTTCGTGCTGGCGTCCATGCTGGATCAGGTGGCGGAGACGGCAACGGCGCGTCTGCAGGTGATGAGCAGAGGGCGCTACCGCCTGCGCCGCACAGACCAGCGCAGGACCGCCCGGTCGCACGCAGGGCTGGAGCTGGAGGTGTACGACCACTACACCGGCAGGGAGAGGCCGGTGTCGACGCTGTCAGGCGGCGAGGGGTTCATGGCGTCGTTGGCGTTGGCGCTGGGCCTGTCCGACGTGGTGCAGGCGAGGTCAGGAGGGATCAGGCTCGACACCATCTTCATCGACGAGGGCTTCGGCACGCTTGACCCGGAGAGCCTAGACCTTGCCATTGACACCCTGGTGGACCTGCAGCTTGCAGGCTCCAGGCTGGTGGGGATCATATCCCACGTGCCGGAGCTTGCGGAGAGGATCGATGCCAGGCTGGAGGTGACCATGACCGAGAGGGGAAGCAGGGCTAGGTTCGTGGTGGGCTAGGCCGCAGGGCTCCGTTCGGGCCATCTGCCCTGGGCGCAAGGGGATTGAGCATGCATATCCTGCAATGAGCTCAGCACCTATTCATACCCAGGGAGTTGATGGACATGGCCGAAATCGAGGCCGGTCAGGTCGGAATGCGCCAGGGGCCTCCGCCCTGCCCCAACGGGTTTCTGTATCAGATTCGAGCAGGCGATACCCTGTTTGCCATAGCCCAGAGGTTCGGGACAACCGTAACGCAGATCCTGGCGGCCAACCCAGGCCTGGATCCCAATTCGCTGCAGGTGGCGCGGCTGATCTGCATACCCAGGGCGGGCGCCCCAGGCGGATGCCCCGCCGGCACCAGCCCTTACACCATCCGCAGCGGCGACACTTTCTACTCCATCGCGCAGCGGGCAGGCACCACGGTGGAGGCCATCCAGAGGGCCAACCCCGGAGTGAACCCCAACGCGCTTCGGGTGGGGCAGGTCATCTGCGTGCCAGGTCGCGCGCCTGACGGAGCTCCCGGAGCGTGCCCAGCTGGCACCAGGCCGTACGTGATCCGCAGCGGCGACACCTTCTTCGCGCTGGCCCAGCGCTTCGGCACCACCGTGGCGGAGCTGCAGAGGGTCAACCCAGGGGTAAACCCCAACGCCCTGCGCATAGGGCAGACCATATGCGTGCCAGGTGCCGCGCCGCCCGGCGGCCCGGCGTGTCCCAGGGGCTCGGCGCCGTACGTGATCCGCAGCGGCGACACCTTCTTCGCGCTGGCGCAGCGTTTCGGGGTGAGCGTCGCAGACCTGCAGGCCGCCAACCCGGGGGTGAACCCCAACGCGCTTCAGATAGGACAGCTCGTTTGCATCCCAACCCGAGTGCAGACCACCAGCAGCTGAGGATGATCCATGGGCGCGGGCAGTGCCCAGACGGGACGCCCGCGCACACTCTGGCGAAGAAAGGAGACAAGCATCCATGAGCATGGTCCAAGACGATGACCTCCGAAAGAAGCGCGTGGAGCAGCTCAGAGAAGTCATCATGGAGCTCCACGCCGGCAAGACAGTGGACGAAGTCAAGGCCAAGTTCAAAGACGTGATCCAGGGCGTCACCGCGCAGGAGATCTCCGCCATGGAGCAGTCCCTCATCGAACAGGGCATACCAGTGGAGGAAGTGCAGAGGCTCTGCGACGTACACGCCAGCGTGTTCGCGGACGCCCTGGAGCTCCAGCCTGACCCCAAGGCGGCGCCGGGCCACCCCATGCAGGTCTTCATGGAGGAGAACCGCGCCCTTGAGCGGGTGATGGAGGAGAAGGTGGAGCCGGCCCTGAAGGCCTTCCGAGAGGGCGCCGCCAGCGCCATGGAGTTCCTGGACGACTTCAACCTGCTCTTCGACGTGGACAAGCACTACAAGCGCAAGGAGGAAGTGTTATTCCCGCTTCTCGAGAAGTACGGCGTTTACGGGCCCACCAAGGTGATGTGGGGCGTAGACGACGAGATCCGCGCCTCCCTGAAGGAAGCCCGGGCGAAGCTCCTTGCCTTCGACGGCACCGAGGGCGCGCGGGCTGACGTTGCGGCCGCGGTGGAGAAGGCGCTGAGGGGCATCAAGGAGATGATCTTCAAGGAGGAGAAGATCTTCCTGCCCATGGCGGACCAGCACTTCAAGCCAGAAGAGTGGCGCGACATCGCCCTTGCCTCCCGCGAGATCGGCTACTGCTTGGTGGAGCCCGACGCCGCCATAGAGTGGATCGCCAGGTTCGGGGCCGAGGGCGAGGGCGCTAGCCTGGCCACCGCAGGCGACGTGATACACCTTCCCACCGGCGCTCTCACCGTGTCACAGCTGGAGCTGATGCTGAACTCGCTGCCAATTGATATCACCTTTGTAGACGAGAACGACACCGTCAGGTACTTCTCCGCATCGCGGGAGCGCATCTTCACTAGACCGAAGACCATCATCGGCCGAAAGGTACAGAACTGCCATCCTCCCACCAGCGTGCACGTGGTGGAGCAGATCCTCGAAAGCTTCAGGCGGGGCGAGCGCGACGTCGCCGACTTCTGGATCCACATGGGCCCCAAGTTCGTGTACATACGGTACTTCGCCGTGCGGGACGCCGCAGGAGAATACAGGGGCACCCTCGAAGTGAGCCAGGAGATCAGCGGCATCAAGGCGCTGGAAGGCGAAAAGCGCCTGCTGGACTGGTGAGGTTGGTAAGGCTGGCGAAGCCGGTGACGCGCCTGCCGCATCGGCGGCTGGCGCAGGTTCAGGCGCAGGCGACGGAGAGGAGCTACCGAAAGCGACCATGAGACGGGCCCGAGACGCACAGCATCATGAGGACAGGCAGTACCACGGGTTCTTCGCGGAGTACTACGATGTGTTGCACGGCACGTATGACGCCGACATCCCGTTCTACCTGGATCTTGCTCGCAAGCACGGAGGGCCCATCCTCGAGCTGGGATCGGGCTCAGGCAGGCTACTTGTGCCCCTGGCAGAGGCGGGGCATGAGGTGACCGGCCTCGACGCATCCGAGGACATGCTAAAGCGGTGCGCCAACCGTCTACTGACACAGCCGCAATGGGTTCGCGACCGGGTCAGGCTGGAGCACGGCGACATGCTCGCCTTCAGCCTGCCCCGGCGCTTCTCCCTGGTCCTTGCCGCCTGCAACACCATACTCCACTGCGTCTCCACCGACCAGCTTCTCGCCCTGTTCGAGCGGGCCCGCGCCCATATGGCCCCCGACGGCCTCTTCGTGGTGGACTTCAACATCCCCAACGTCAAGAAGATGCTGGAGTCCGACGGCGTCGAGGAGGTGTTCCGGGTCACCCATCCCGAGGCCGGCACGGAGCTGGTCTGCACCTACCGCGCCGAATACGACTTCATCCGCCAGCTGGAGACCATCTACATGCACCTTCAGGAGTTCGACCGGGACCGGCTGCTGCGTGCGGCCACCAACACGACGCAGCGCGCCTTCTATTTCCCCAGGGAAGTTGCCCTTGCCCTGCGATCCTCAGGCTTCAGGACGGTCAGAACCTGGACCGGATACCGCCACGGCCGGCTAGTGGAATCCACCAGGGACATCGTGTACATCTGCCAGCGCAGCGATGAGCCGCGGAGTTGACACCGAAAGCTGCCTGAGGCTTATCCGCACCTCCCCGGGAGCCACTTCCACGCTCTCCACATCCACATCGTAAAGCAGCCCGTTGGTGACGAGCTCCAGGTCCACGTCGATGGTGGACGCTCCCACGTACGACACCCCCGGCGGGAACCTCGCTGACATCATGGCTATGGCCATATCCGCCGTCACCGGCCCGAGCCCCAGCTGCCCGCTTACCCTGAGCCCAAAGTGCGCCCCCTCAGGCTGAAGCGGCTCCAGATGCAGCCTAGGGCTTAGCGCCACTGGAGACTTCAGCTCCAGCTCCACAGCGAGACCGTTCTCCGCAAGGTGTATGTCGCGTACCTTCACGTCGCCGGCTCCCGCCAGTGCAGCCGCCGCCTCACGGATCTCGCCCTCGGTTATCCGGATCCTGGTCCCCTCGATGAACATCTACACGCCTCCATCGCACAGTAGTTATTTCCGTCACATGCAGGGCTTTAGCAGGAACACCCCATGCGGCGGGCGAAATGGTTAAGTCACATGCCACCCGGAGGTGCATTCTGTGAAGAGACTCTTATTTCTAGTGCTCATGCTCGGCCTGATCTTTGCGGCCAACGCCGACGCGGCGCTTCGGATCAACACCCCCGAAGGCTTCGTCGGCAGGAACTCACCGGTGTTCACCCTCAATACCACGGGCGGCGACACCTACGGACTCAGGGACAAACCCGGCTACGTCTACGTGCTGGAGTTTTGGAGCATCGCGTGTTCCGCCTGCAAGATCGCAGAGCCGGTGCTTGAGGCCGTCCACAACCAGTATGATTCCCAGGGAGTCAGGGTGGTGGGCGTCAACATAGCTGATACCGCCGCCGCCATCCAGCAGTACGTCAGCAGGGCCGGGCTGACATACGCCCAGGTG
>Ga0209537_1003984_pt1 | contig 12993 bp, 16 predicted proteins | sample BioPla4DNA1_FD_187698 | JGI IMG/M metagenome (GOLD analysis project Ga0209537, IMG submission 187698) | Biogas fermentation microbial communities from Germany - Plant 4 DNA1 (SPAdes) (version 2) | ecosystem: Engineered > Bioreactor > Anaerobic > Digestate | place: Bielefeld, North...
GTTACAATTTAGAAAATAAGTTTATCATATTAGGAGTTGCTAACAAATGGGAGAAAAGAAAAGGATTCGAGTATTTTATTGAACTGTCAAAATTAATAGAACCTGATGAAACTATAGTTATGGTTGGTTTATCAAAAAATCAACTAAAACAACTACCTAAAAATGTTATTGGTATTACAAGAACAAACAATGTTCAAGAACTTGCAGAGATTTATACTACAGCGGATGTTTTTTTTAATCCTACGTTGGAAGATAATTTTCCAACGACAAATTTAGAAGCATTAGCATGTGGGACTCCTGTTATAACTTTTAATACAGGAGGATCTATTGAAACAATAGATAATTCAACAGGATTCATTGTAGAAAAAGGGAATTTAGAAAATACAATTAGAATTATAAGAAAAATAAAATCAGAAGGAAAAGAAAAATATAGTGACTCTTGTATTAAAAGAGCGAATAAATATTATAATAAAAACAACAAATTCCAGGAATATATTAAGTTGTATGAAGAAAGGATGAATGAATTTAATGTATCAAACCAAATATAAAATTTTTGATATTTTTATATTAATTTTAAATTTAATGTTTATTGTATTATCTTTATATAATTTTTATTTTTCAAAAATTCTTTTGGTAACAACTACAATTGCTAATATTACATTATTATATAAATCCATTAAACAAAAATCTTTTTTTATTATGTTTTTTTTCTGGTTTACGTATATAATTTACCTTTATCCCTATTTTTTCTTTGGGACCCAATTGACCCCCTTCATGCATTATCAAAATGAATACATATTCACATTAACACTAATTATACATAGTATTTTTTTGATTTTTTTTAATCTTTTTTTTAAAGAAATAAAACACACTGATGATCCTAAAAAATTTATCAAAATCAAAGATAACTACTTATTTTTTATAGCATCTATTGTAATAATGATTTTTATTATAGTTTTTGGTAAAGCTGGAGAAACAATTTTTGAAAGTGGAGAGTATGGGAAAAATTTAACTACTAATTTCTTAAATTTAGCTATTTATGAATATTATTATATATTTTTTCTTTTGGCAGTAAAATATTCTGATTTAAAAAAACCTAGACTTTTTGTTATTTTTTCCATAAGTATTTTTTATATATTAAAAAATTTAGCTTTGGGGGGTAGAATTGAAAGTTTGCAACTTTTATTACTTATTTTCTTATTATTTTACTCTCATAAAATTTCTAGTAAGTTATTCTTTTTTGGACTTTTTATAGGATATTATTTTTTTGATATTTATGGAAGATTTAGAGGAAATCCTTTAATCATATATGAAGGATGGGAATGGCTTAAACCTTTTAATTTCAATATAGACATCATTTCAAATAATCAGACTAATGTGTTTTATAATGGTGCGGCTTTTGTTGGTTTAGTTCAAGATAATTTATTTGATATTACTTTTAGAGTTAAATCCTTTTTTTATTTCATTCTTAGTCTTTTTATGCCAAGCAAATATATTCCACAAGAATACACTTTATGGACAGCTGGAAGAAATCTTGGTGTAAATTATGGTGGTGGTGGTTTAGTCAGTTCTATAACATACACTTGGTTAGGTGTTTTTGGAGTCATTTTAATTGCAATTTTTTTTGCTAAGATATTTAATAATTACAATAAAAATTCTAGTAAAGAATATGTATTTATTTATATTTTTATGTTGCTTTCAACTTTTCCTAGGTGGTTTGCCTATTCCCCTATATCAGCATTTAAGCTGTGTGTTTATTCAGTAATTATTTTTTGGGTTGTAGACAAGTTAGAAGAAATTTTTGGTAAAACTAAAATATAATTGATTCTCTTATACGAATAGTACCAGTAATTAAGCTGGAATTAAAATAAGTTTATTCAACACCTGGGGTGCTTCCTTATATTATTTGCAGAAAGTTCTTCTTTTATTATAGCTACTACTACCTTTTGAGTTAGAGGTGAAAAAATGAAAAATTATGTTGTTGTTAGTGCTTATGGTATAGAAAAAGAACAGGTAGCATCTATAAGAATATATGGTTTAACTAAAGCTTTAAAGTGAAATAGAGAGTGTAACTTATGGAAGGCAATTGATTGGCGCCCTTCTTTTTTTTGTTCCTAGATCGTTTTGGCCTAATAAGCCTGTTGGCTCAGGACACTTTGTTGCAGAAAATATGTTAATGACAAGATATAGTTTTTGGTTTACTAATATCTCTATGCCTTTTCCAGCAGAGGGATATATAAATTTTGGGATTTTAGGAATAATTTTGTTTGCATTTATTTTAGCTTTAATTTCAAAAATTACTGATAAATGGTACAAATATAATGATTTAAGATTATTTTTTTCTTTATATGTTTGTTTTCATATGGTCTTTATGCTTAGAGGTGATCTAATGAGTAGCTTTGCCTATTTAGTAGGCAATTTATTGGCCATATTTTTCGTTCCTTTGATTTTGAATAAGATAACATGTAGAAGGGAGAAAATCGAAAGTTAAAAAGTCATAGAAGAAAACAAACACATTATCATCAATTCATATTTAATCCTGATTTTAAATAATTAAGTAAAATATTATTAGTGTGGTGATTGGTGAGTGCTAAATATTTCTTTTATTACTAACGGAAGAACTCCATATAGGAAAATTCAATTCGAAGAGTTTTCTAAAATTCCAAATTGTCGTTTTTCTATTTATTACACTAACCCCGATGTATTAGAAAGAAAGTGGAAGGTGGATCAAATAAAAAACGTTAAAGAAGTAGCTTTAAAAGGAATAAAAATATCTAAAAAATATGGATTTGTAAATTTTGGTTTAAAACAAATCGTATTAGATTCAGATCTTATTATGCTTGGTGGTTACGAACAATCTTCTTACCAAATAATTGCAAGATTATGTAAAAGATACAAAAAAAAATATGTTTTAGTTTCAGATGGCATTTCTCCCAAAAAAATAAATGAAATAAATAAAAATTCATTGAAGTACAAATTAAAGAATTATGTTGTAAAAAATAGTGCTGCTATTTTTGGAAACGGTTTAGTATCAAAAAAATATTATACAGAGGTCTTTGATTATTCAAAAGATAGAATTTTCAACCAGTTTTTAACAGTAGACGTAGAAAAAATAAAAGAGTTGGGAAAAAATAAAGAAGAATTCAGAAAATATTATAAATTGAAATATAATATCCCAATTGATTCTGAAGTTGTGATATTTAGCGGTAGACTAATAAAACGAAAGAATGTAGATCTAATCATAAACTCACTAATAGGTTTAAAAAAAGTATTTTTATTTATTATAGGGGATGGAGAAGAAAAAATAAGATTGTCAGATTTAGCGAGACAAAAGGGAATTGATTTTGCGATTACAGGGTTTATTGAGGAACAAGAAGAGTTATTTAAGATGTATTATGCTGGAGATATACTAATCTTACCTTCTTATGACGAACCTTGGGGATTAGTAGTGAATGAGGCAATGGCAGCAGGATTACCGGTTATTGTTAGTAATGAATGTGGATGTTCTTTGGATCTTGTTAGAGATGGAGAAAATGGATTTATCTTGGGTGATTTAGAAAATCCGGAGATTTTGCGAAATTTGATAATTAAAACCCTAGAAAATAAAGAGAATTTCTCCAAAAAATCGTTAGAAATTATAGATAATTGGACATTTGAAAAATCGAGAGAATCTTTTGAAAGTTTGTTGAAAGCAATTAGTGAATAAGTGCTATTATTCATGATTTCCTTAGAGAAGTTTAGAATGAAGTCTTTGGAAAAAATCCCTTATTTCAAAAAGGTGTAAAAAAGTAATATGTAAACAAAAAATAATCTCATATTGACTAAATTGCATTTGCTGAAATGGCTAAAAGTATAATTTAACCCAAAGTACGTTGTGAAGATTTACGGTATTTCTACGTTTATTAAGGATAGGGCTATATCTTTCGAAAGTGGGTGAGAAAGCATCTAACAAAAGCAAACGTAAACTGATGAATTCAATAAGATATTCGATTACAAAAAACTTTCTTATGTAGCGAATTACTTTCTTTGTTGTCTTTGATAAACTTAACTTAATTACCCATTATTTTTCATAAGTGAAAGGCAATGATTTGACAAATACCAAAATAATTGCTATAATCTTTTTGTATTGTTCAAAGATTGAACGAAGGTGTTGAATATTATGCAAGATAATGAGATACTCATTTTAGAAGAATTGGAAAAGAATTCTAATATAACCCAAAGAGACCTTTCAGAAAAAACAGGGTTATCCTTGGGAATGGTGAACATACTTTTAAAAAAGTTCATCAAAAAAGGGTTTGTTAAATTAGAAAGGTTAAACAGCAAGAGTTTCAGATACATACTAACCCCAGAAGGATTCAAAGAAAAGAGTAAAAAGACAATAGAGTATATGAAAATATACTACAGAAGAACGTTGTTGATAAAACAAAACATAGAAAGAATAATACAAACATATGGAAAAAATAGAACTTACGTTCTATTTGGGAAAGATAAAGAGATGAAGGAAATAATAGAAGGGATATTGAAAGAGTTGAGAGTCAAATACATAACAGAAAATGATGTTGAAAAGATAGATAGTACAAACGTTGTACTATACTGGAATGTTGAAGATAGAGAGTATCTTGAAGGGTTGAAGAGTGAGTTTTTGATGGATCGCATTTAAGTTATTATTGAAATTAAATAATGTTGAAAAAATTGAGGACTGATATAAAAAAAGCTAATAATCTAAAAATCAGAGATTTTTGGTTAGAGAGAATGGAGTGGACTAATGATAGAAAAACTTTTTTCCGTTGTTGTTTTAACGTACAATCAAGAAAATTTAGTGGTAGAAACTTTGAACAGCATATACAATCAAACATTTAAAAATATTGAATTAGTTATATCTGATGATGCCTCCAAAGATAATACACAGAAGGTAATTGGAGATTGGATTGAAAGTCATAAAGATAGATTCGTTAACATTGTGATTAATTTTAATAAAAAGAATCTAGGAATATCTGGGAATCATACAATGGGGATAAAATTAGCAAATGGTGAATTTGTTAAATATATAGGAGGAGATGATCTTCTTCTTCCCGATGCTATTAAAAAAATGCATGATTTTTTGGTAAATAATAAAGAAGCAAGATTTTGTATTTCCAGAATCAAAAAGTTTTATAAAAAAAACGAAAACTATATAACTCTCGGAGAACTTCCAGAAAAAAGGGTTTTTAAAAAATTAAAAGAAGCAGATGTTGATAAGCAATTTAGGATTCTTTGCCTTGGCTGTTTTATAGGTGCTCCAGGTAATTTTTTTAGAAGAAGTGTTTTTGAAGATTATGGTTATTTTGATGAAAAATATACAAGTTTTGAAGATTGGCATCAATGGTTAAAATTTTTATTGAATGGAGAAAGACTGTTTTTATTTGATGAATTCACTGTTTTATATAGAAGGCATGAAAAAACAAACGCATTATATTCAAAAAATAAAAAATTTTATTTAGATTCATTAAATGTGTACAAGGAGTATATATTTCCCAATTTAGATAAACTCTCATTGATCGAAGCGTTTAGTGTTCTTATTCGAGCAAAAAGATATCCAAAATTAATCAATGAAGGGATCAATAGGAAAAATTACAACTTAGGTGGGAGTTACAGATTATTAGATCCACTTTGGTGGGCAGATATCCCTTTCTGGATCCCCAGAAAATTGAAAGAAATTAAAATTAATAAAGAAATCTTTGGTAAAGGAGATCTAAAATGAAATCCATAATCCTTGCAGGTGGCAGTGGTACTCGGTTATATCCAATAACAAAGTCGATAAGCAAGCAATTACTCCCTGTGTATGATAAACCAATGATCTACTATCCGCTATCAACCATAATGCTTGCTGGAATAAGGGAGATACTAATAATCTCCAATCCTGAATACATTGGATTGTACAAGCAGCTTTTAAACGACGGAAGTCATTTAGGACTAAAGATAGATTACAAAATTCAAGAAAAGCCAAAAGGGATAGCAGAGGCATTCATCGTTGGAGAAGAGTTTATAGGTAACGACAACGTGTGCCTCATACTAGGAGACAACATATTTCACGGTCAAGGATTCTCAAGTATGCTCAAAAGAGCTGCTTCTTTAAAAGAAGGAGCTGTTATATTTGGATATTATGTAAAAGATCCAAGAAGGTATGGAGTAGTTGAATTCGATGAAAACAACAACGTAATATCCATAGAAGAAAAACCAGAAAAACCAAAATCACACTATGCAGTACCAGGGTTATATTTCTACGACAACCAAGTCATAGAAATAGCAAAGAACTTGAAACCTTCAGCAAGAGGAGAACTTGAAATAACAGATGTAAACAAAGAGTACTTAAAAAAAGGACAATTAAAGGTAGAATTATTTGGAAGAGGGTTTGCATGGTTAGACACAGGCACATACGATTCACTACTTGAAGCAAGTAACTACGTAGAAACAATACAAAAAAGGCAAGGTTTTTACATATCTTGTATAGAAGAGATAGCCTACAGAAACGGATGGATAAATAAAGAACAACTCATAACGCTTGCAAAAGAAATGGAAAAGGTAGAGTATGGGAAGTATCTTTTAGAGATAGCAGGTGAAACAAATGGGTAAGTTCAAAAAGATTCAAACAGATATAGAAGGATTGTACATAGTAGAGCCAACGGTATTCGGTGATGACAGAGGATTCTTCATGGAAACATGGAACAAAAAGGATTTCTTAGAAATAGGGCTCGACTTAGAATTTGTACAAGACAACCATTCAAAAAGTAAAAAAGGTGTGTTGAGAGGATTACACTTCCAAAGGAAAAACTCACAGGGGAAATTGGTAAGATGTATAAAAGGGAAAGTATACGATGTGGCGGTTGACCTAAGAAGTAATTCAAAGACGTTTGGAAAGTATTACGGAATAGAACTAACAGAAGAAAACAAACTCATGTTTTACATACCAGAAGGATTCGCACATGGATACCTTGCACTAACAGAAGAGGTAGAGTTTCTCTACAAGGCAACCAACTACTACTCACCCGAGTATGAAAGTGGAATCATATGGAACGATAAAGACATAAACGTTGAATGGCCATTAAAAAAGTACGGAATAAAAGAAAAAGATTTAATACTATCAGAAAAAGACAAAAAGCTACAAACCTTCAAACAGTACATAGGTGAAAGTAAATGAAGATACTCATAACAGGTGCAAATGGCCAGTTAGGTCAAGCCTTTCAAAAAAAGTTAGAACAATTAAATATACCATACATAGCAAAAGGTTCGAAAGAGCTAGATATAACAAAGATAGACCAACTAAGAAACCTTGTACAAAATGAAAAAGGAATAACCCATATAATAAACACCGCTGCATACAACCATGTTGACAAAGCAGAAGAAGAATGGGAAAAGGCATACCAGATTAACGGACTTGGCGTAAGAAACCTATCGATAATATCAAACGAAATAAACGCAGAGTTAATTCATTACTCAACAGACTACGTCTTTTCAGGCAAAAAAGGGGAATACACGATATACGACACAGTCGATCCAATAAACAAGTATGGAGAAAGTAAGGCACTTGGAGAAAGGGAAGTAACTCAAGCACAAGGGTATTACCTAATAAGAACGAGTTGGGTATTTGGGGTTGGAAAGGATAACTTTGCAAAAAAGGTGATAAATTGGAGTCAAAACAACAAAGAACTAAAGATAACAACGGATGAAAAAAGTGCACCCACATACACAGAAGACTTAGTAGAAGCAACGCTTGAACTGATAAAACAAAAAGTGTATGGAATATACCACATAACAAACACACCCTGTACAAGGTACGAATGGGCAGAGTACATCCTAAAAAAGATAGGATGGCAAGGTACACTTAAACAAGCAAAAAGAAGCGACTTCAATCTACCAGCAAAAAGACCTGAAAGTTCTGTTCTCAACAACTTCGGATACAAACAGGTAACAGGTAAAGAAATGCCCGATTGGAAAGATGCAACTGATAGATTTCTCAAAGAAATGGGGTTGATTGGATGAGTATCTTAGTAACAGGGGTAGCTGGATTCATAGGAAGTAACTTCGTATACTACTACTTAAGAAAACACAAAGACAAAAAGATAATAGGGTTAGACAAACTAACCTATGCGGGGAATTTGGATAACCTATCCAAATTAAGTGAAGAAGAAAAAAATAGGTTCACCTTCATAAAAGGTGACATAAACGATATAGAACTGTTGGAAAAGATATACCAAGAAAACGAAATAGAAGGGATAATAAACTTCGCTGCAGAAAGTCATGTAGACAGATCGATACACGATCCACAGATATTTTTAAAAACAAACATACTAGGAACACAAACGTTGTTGGATATTTTCAAAAAATACTACGATGAAAGGAAAAACCAAAAATTCCTACAAGTATCAACCGATGAAGTGTATGGAGCATTGGGACCAACGGGATACTTCACAGAAAAAACACCCCTTGACCCACACAGCCCATACTCTGCAAGTAAAGCAAGTGCAGATTTGATAGTAAAGGCTTACCACGACACATATGGTTTAAATACGAACATAACAAGGTGCTCAAACAACTATGGTCCATACCAATTCCCAGAAAAGCTCATACCGCTGATGATAAACAACGCATTAAACCACAAAGAGTTACCCGTGTATGGGGATGGCAAACAGATAAGGGATTGGTTGTACGTGGAAGATCATTGTAAAGCCATAGACCTTGTATATGAAAAAGGAAGAAGTGGAGAAGTATACAACATAGGTGGGCACAATGAAAAAGAAAACATAGAGATAGTGAAAACGATAATAGAATACTTACAAGAAAAAACAAAAGACGAAAAGATAAACGAAGGTTTGATTAAACATGTGAAAGACAGGTTAGGACATGACAGAAGATACGCAATAGACCCAACGAAGATAAAAGAAGAGTTAGGCTGGGAACCAGAAGCAAGGTTTGAAGACGGTATCAAAAAAACAATAGACTGGTACTTAGAAAATCAAGAATGGATGAAGAAGGTTATAACAGGAGAGTATATGGAGTTTTATGAGAAAAACTATGGGAATGAAGAATAAAGGTAATTTTCAACACAAAAAATAGTGACTTGCAAACTCATAATGTAATAAAATATTAAAAAATTTAGAGGTTATGCATATGAATATTTTACACTATTTTTTAGGTTTTCCACCATTACATGGGGGAGGATTAATGATATATGCTACAAATTTAGCAGAAGAACAGCTAAAAATGGGACACAAGGTTTTTTTGCTGATGCCAGGTGAATATATTAGTTTTATAGGGAAAAGCAAAATAAAATACTATGGAATCCAAGAAAGTTTGCCAATATATAAAATAGTTAATTCACATCCTTTTACACTTTCAGGAATAAAAAATCCTAAAAAATTTATAAAACCTAAAAATAAGAATAATTATAGCTTACTTCTAAAAAATCTAAACATAGAGGTATTACATGTTCATTCATTGATTGGCTTTCCAAAAGAGATATTAGTACAAGCGAAAAGGTTAGGAATAAAAACTGTTTTTACTACACATGACTATTTTGGTATCTGTCCAAGAGTTGATTTATTTAAATATAATCATACCCAATGTGATGATTATAAAAGTGGCTCCGAATGTGTTTTGTGTAATCTTAATGCTTCAAATAAAACAATTGTAAGAAGAAACATTCAGCTACTTATACCTAGCTTTTATGATAGTGCTAGGAATATTTATAAACGTATAAAAAAAACTTTTTTACATCCAAAAAAGAAAAAAGAAGAAATCTTGCATATTGAATCGAATTTAAACCCAAGCTTACACAAAATTGACCAAAATAAGGCTAAGAGGTTTACCATGTTTCGAGAATACTATAAAAACATTATTGAGAATTTTGACTTAATTATTTTTAATAGCAGTATAACAAAAAGAGAATTTTTTAAATATATAAATATAGATAAAAACAAAACAAAAATATTACATGTTACTCATTCAAGCATAAAAGATAATAGAAATAAAATTAATTATGCGCCTGTTAAAGATGGAAAAGTGAACTTCACTTATATGGGCCCCTTAAACTACAAAAAAGGTTTTTTTGATTTGGTTGACGTTTTTAAAAGAATAAAAAATAATTATAGTAATTGGCAATTAAACATATATGGTGATTGTTCCCATTTAGATTTAAAACCTTTCCATAAAGATTTTTTTAAATTTTATGGTAAATATACACACAATGATTTTATCAATATTTTTTCAAATTCAAGCGTACTAATTATTCCAAGTAAGTGGAAAGAAACTTTTGGCTTTATAGGATTAGAAGCATTTTCGTATGGAATACCAGCTATTGTTTCAGAAAATGTTGGATTTGGTGATCTTATAGAAAATAAATTAAATGGAGTCATTTACACAGAAGATAAAGATAATAAAAACCTTGAAAAGGAAATTATAAATATATTAAAAAATCCAGAAACCCTTTTGAAATATAATAAAGAAATAAAAGAAGGGAAATTTTCATTTGATATGAACAGCCATTGTAAAAAAGTTTTAGACTTTTATATGGGGAGTGAATAATTTATGAAAATAGGTATACTTACTTTTAATTGGGCTATCAATTATGGAGCTGTTTTACAAATGTTTGCTCTTTACTCTTATTTAAAAAATAATAACAATGAAGTTTATATACTAAATTATATTCCTTATGAGTTAGCAAAAGGTTATCGTTCTAAAATTTTAGAAAAACCTTTGAATATCAAATCTATAACAAAAAAAGCTTACAAAAATTGATAAAACACAAACAAATTATTAAATTTGATAAATTTATCGCTAACAATTTAAATTTAACCGAAGAGATAACAGAAAGAAATGATTTAATAAAATTAATCAAAGACTTTGATTTAATAGTGGTTGGAAGTGATCAGGTATGGAATTATGATATTACAAAAAATTATTTGGAAGATTACCTTTTAACTGGAATAAATTGCAATAAAATTTCTTATGCTGCTAGTATTGGCAAAAATGAGATTAACAATGAAGTAAGAATATTGTTTGAAAGATCATTAAAAGATTTTGATTGTATCTCACTGAGAGAAAAATCTTCTAAAGATTGCCTTAAGGAAATCTATAATAATGACTATAAAATTTGTGTCGATCCTGTTTTTTTGTTAAATAAAGGATGGTGGGAAAATTTCGCTCGAAGAAGCAATTATCAGAATTATAAAAGCGAATTTATTTTAATATATATGTTAGAATATAATTCTATTTAAATTAACGTTGCTAAATATCTATCAAAAAAGAGATTGGTTAATATGAGAAAAATAAAAAAATTAAAGAACAATTGTTAGTATATAAACCAGAGAGTTTAAAAGAAAAAATAAAATTAAAAGTTTTGCTTTACTTTCCACGACTTTTTTATCTTTATTATAATAAAATTTAAAATTGATAATTACCTTGAAATACAATTAAGCACCCAAGAATAAGTATAAGGGAGATGCCTTTATGACCGAAAAGAACAAAAAAGTAGAAATTTTAACTTTACCGGGATATTTCAACTACGGCAATAGACTTCAAAACTACGCTTTGCAGGAGGTAATAAAAAATTTTAGCGAAGAAGTGGAAACTTTGATATTGCCTAAAGTTTCGGTGCAATCGTCTGGAATTTTTAATAAGATTAAAAAGGTTTTTTCATACCCTTTATCTAAAACAGCGAAAGTCGCTGTTAGTATAATTAATAACAAAATTCGGACTATTAAGTATAAATATATTTTAGAGCAAAGAGAAAATAAATTTAAACAATTTTCCCAAAAGTATATTAATGAAAAGCATGTAAACAACTCTGATGAATTAAAGCAAATTGCTAAAGATGCAGATTATTTTGTTGTTGGAAGTGACCAAGTTTGGCATCCTTATAATATGGACCAATATTATTCCTTACAATTCGTTGAAGAGAAAAAAAGAATAGCTTACGCTCCTAGCTTTGCAATATCGGAAATTCCAGAAGATGTAAAACCACAGTATAAAGAGTGGTTATCTTCAATCCCTTATATTTCTGTACGAGAAAAGGAAGGGGCTAAAATAATAAAGGAGCTAACCGGAAGAGATGTCCCGGTTTTGGTAGATCCTACCTTATTATTAACAAAAGATGAATGGTTAAAAATATCTAAAGTACATGCATATAAGCCTTCATCAAAATATCTAATAAGTTATTTTTGGGGTAAAATACCAACTGAAAGAAAAACTTTGATTAAACAAATCGCAAAAAAATATAATTTAGAAATTGTAAGTATTGCAGATTTAAAAGATAAAAAAACATATATTGCTGATCCTTCTGAATTCATTGATTATATTAACTCTGCTTCTTTAGTTTTAACAGATTCCTATCATGGCACAATATTTTCTATTCTAATGGAAACTCCTTTTTTCGTTTATGAAAGAATTTGAGGACATTCTATGTATTCAAGAATAGAGACTCTTCTTGAATTAACAGAATTCTTTGGTCGAGAAGAAAAAGATATAGATTTGAACAAAGATATATTAGACATAGACTTTTCGCATGTAAAAAGCATTTTGGAAAAAGAAAGAAAAAAATCTTTTGATTTTTTGAATAAAGCTATGAAAATCGAAAAAAGTAAATAAAAATTTGGTTTATTCTAGAGAGGTGTTAAAATGAACTCTCAAAACAAATTATTAAAAGTTATTGAAAACGATTTTTGTATAGGATGCGGCGTTTGTGCTTCATTTCCCAATTCTAAAGTAAATATCGAATTAAACGAATATGGTATGTATAAAGCAAATTTAAAAAAAGCTAACAATGAAGAATTAACTAAATTAAGTAATGTTTGTCCCTTTTCTAATACAAAAGATAATGAATCCACCATTGGTGCACTTACTAAACGAAAAGTGTACCAAAAATAAGAGTCGGCTAAACGAAAAGTGTACCACCCTATCACACAAATCCTGTATAATGAATTTGGATAAAAAAATTGTACAGGAGGAAAAGAAAGGTGA
>Ga0209537_1003987_pt1 | contig 12986 bp, 14 predicted proteins | sample BioPla4DNA1_FD_187698 | JGI IMG/M metagenome (GOLD analysis project Ga0209537, IMG submission 187698) | Biogas fermentation microbial communities from Germany - Plant 4 DNA1 (SPAdes) (version 2) | ecosystem: Engineered > Bioreactor > Anaerobic > Digestate | place: Bielefeld, North...
ATGAAAAACATAGACGGAATTATTAAAATTTTTGTAAAATGATATAGCAATAGCAGTATTAAAAGAAAACCATTGAACTTTTTGTTCAATGGTTTTTTAAATTATCTTTATTAATATAGTAACAAATATAATTTTGGGTTTCCTTAGGTTTCAGTATTCCTGTTTTTCTTAATTTATCTAACACTCTTGTTATAATTGGTTCTTTAATGTTCGTTACAGCCACCAGTTCTTCCTTTGTTACAAATTCGATATTGTTTCTGTATCGATGCAGAAATCCAACAATATACTGATATGCTTGGGCTATAGCCTCTCTGTTAATGTCTTCCAAAAAATCCGATGCTGGAGATGATGTTGCTTGATATGTTTTTCTTATTTTTGTATCTTTCACATCTATCCCCCTTATGAACCTCTCCCACTTATAGAAATGGGAGTTTCTTGTTACAAGTACAATCAAGAAAATATGCACCATGCGGTACAAAACATTCATCTTTCACCTATAGAGGATGGGAGAATTCTGCTATAAAAAAGCATTGGGTATCGTTTACCCAATGCTTTTAATTTATATTAATTTCTGATATAACTTAGAATTTCTTGTTGCAACATTTTTATTATTTATTGTATACTCTATAGCCTTTCTACTGCCAAAAATGTGAACCATCTTTTTGGCTCTGGTAACAGCAGTATAGAATAAATTCCTGGCTAAGAGTCTTTTATGGCTCATAACCATCGGGATTAAGACAGTTTCATATTCACTGCCTTGGCTTTTGTGAACGCTGATGGCATAAGCCAATTCCAACTCCAAAATTTCCTCACGACCAGTGAATTCAACCTCCTTATCATCAAATTTTACAATTACAACCGCATCTTCTTTACTTTTATCGATACGAGTGATATAGCCCGTATCTCCATTAAAACAGCCTTTTTCATAGTTGTTTTTGGTTTGCATAACCTTATCCCCTTCTCGGAAGGTTATGAAACCAAATTTAACCTCATTTACTCCAGTTCGTGCTGGATTGATAGCCTCTTGAATCAACTCATTTAAAGCCTTGCTGCCACATGCTGTTTTTCGTTTCAAAGGAGTTAAAACCTGCACATCGGAAGTTGTTTTACCCGATTGGATTAACTCCACATATTTGTTTACAACCTCTTTGGCAACGACTTCATCCTCATCGTCAATCTTAGTGAGAGTAAAATCAGAATGAGAGAAATCAGGGTATTCACCATTATTAATCTTATAGGCGTTAACAACTATCATAGATGTTCCCTTTTGTCTGAAGATTGTATTCAGACGGATAGTACAGATAACACCCGAATTTATCATGTCGGCCAGTACATTACCTGCACCAACGCTTGGCAACTGGTCAACATCGCCAACGATTATCAATCGGGTTCCTATGTGCAGTGCCCGAAGAAGTTTTTCAAGCAGAAGAATATCCGTCATAGAAAATTCATCTACAATTAATACATCCGCATCAATCGGATTTTCTTCGTTCCTGCCACACTGCAATTCATCACCGAATGGTTTGTACTCCAATAGACGGTGAATAGTTTTTGCAGACTTGCCTGTTGCTTCTTCCATGCGTTTAGAGGCTTTACCAGTTGGGGCAGCAAGTTCCAGTTTTGTGTGTGGATTATTTTTCAAGATGGCTTTTATTATACCATTCACCGTTGTTGTTTTTCCTGTCCCAGGACCACCTGTCAATATCATTATTTTTTCAGTCAAGCCTTTTTTAATGGCGTCTTTTTGCTGGTCTGCATACTGGAACCCTACTTCTTCTTCTACCTCTCGGATAATTTCATCAGGGTCTTTATTTAAAACAACACTGCTTGGCACTTCACGAATTTTACTAATCTTTCTTGCCGAATATCTCTCAGCATAATAGTACATGGGCAAATAAACTGCCGTATCGGATTCTATTATCAGTTGTTTATATTCCTCCATGTGTGCCAAAACCTTAATTATGATATTTGTATCAATGTCTTGCTGATTTTTATAAGTCAAGATATTCTTAACTTTTTGTACTAATTCTGCCACATACAAGAAAGAATGACCACTTTCCGCTGCCAAATGCAAAGCATGTTTGATAGCACCCTGTAAACGAAACCCGCAGTCATATGTTATATCTTCGATATCACTGGCAAAATAATCTGCCATCTGAAAATCAATCCCCGAAATATCGTCAGCCAAGCGATAGGGATTATTTTTAATGATATCTAAGGAATGCTCCCCATATTTTTCATAAATCTTATTAATAGTTTTGAATGAAAAACCTTTCGGTTTTAACATTCGAATCAAATCATTCACAATTGTATTTTGCAGAACACTTTTGTGAATATTGAGGGCAATGTCTTTGGGAATCCCTATTTCCGTTAACTTTTCATAATTACTCTTTATAATTTCCAGCGTTTTGCCCCCGAAAGCATCTACTATTTTCTTTGCTCTTGTTTTCCCTATGCCTTTGAAACCAGTTAGATACTGTTCAATATCCTCTGGAAGCAGGTCTTGTATTTTTTGGTATCCCTCTACTCGGAACTGTTTCCCATAAGTAGGATGCATCGTCCAGTTCCCTTCGAAATTAAATTTTTCTCCTTGGACACCGTAAAAACTACCAATAAATGTGCTTTCCAGTATATCATTATTCTCATTATATTCACCTACTGCAACGGTAAACATATTCTTTGAATGTATAACTTTCTTAATTAATACGTTTTCAATGTGTTCCAACTAAAAAACCTCCTTAAAAAACGAAATACCTGCCATTTTTGTATAACTGGATTATAAATATTGTTATTTGTGAGTATCAAGACAAAACATTGCTTTAGTCTTCAATAGTAATAATAGTTATCATCCTGATAGCCATAATTATCATAATCATACCTCTTATTCTTTCTGACTTTTTTTCTTTTGTTAAATGGATTCTTCAAAATAATATAAATCCCACTTACAAAAACAATAATTCCAATAATTGCAACAATCAATCCTGCATAACTTTTATTGTTTAAGGCATAGATTCCTGTGAGTTTTCCATTTTTTAACTGCCATATATAAGTTCCCTCTTTAAATCGTGTTGCATTGGTATCCATATGCTTAAGAGGTTTATAAGAAAATATGAAATAGTTTGTTTTATATATATCATCTACAAAATTATCCTTTTTTCGTATATCATCCCATACAGTTAAATCAAATTCAGCATAAAATTCTCTGCCGTCCCCTTCCATTGTAATAAAAGGCAATCTTGATAAAATGGACGATAACTGTTCTAAAGAATCATATTCTCCGCTTCCTACAGTATACAAATATGAACCTTCAAAAACACTGTCATACTTCATATCGGCCAACCCCATAAACTGAAGAATATAAGGAGATATATAAAAACCCAAATTTATGCCATTGATATTTTCTTTAAATACTATATCCAGTTTAAAAGTATTGTTTTGTTTTTCCGTTATATCAATAGCACAAGTAATATAGCCACTTTCATTCATGACTGAATAGTAAAATTGAGCAATATCTTTCTTAATATCTTTTTTATTTGCAAAAACAGTTTCTATATTAAATATAACACTTATAATAACAAATAAAATTATCACTTTTTTTATATGCTTCATACCCTTCTCTCCTCCTCCCTGAAAAATTTATAGGTATTATACATGGGGTTTATTTTTTATTCAAAAAATACTGTTTTAAAAATTTCCTTGAAAAGCAAATTAATAAAAGATTAGAATGTGCTACGAATATGACACTGGAATATTACTTAGAACAGCACCATATGGCATTGTTTTTTAAAATATGACGTTGTTTTTAGAAGCCTATTTTTATAAAAGAAAAGAAAGGAAGGTATTTCAAATGCTTATAACAATACCCGGAAGTACCGAAAAAATATCTCTAAAAAGGCAGGTGACTAATATGCTTACGTTCCTCGGAAGGCTTATTGAGATTATTGTGACAAATGCTGTGGCACTACTTACATTCTACTTCATTTATCAGTATGGGGTATCGATTGCACCTGAACTTGAAAATTACTATCAAATTCCGCTTTTTATCAACATTGTTTTTTTGATTTATCAGGACATCAAGATACTCCGGGGCAAATAAACAACAAACACTTATCATATAGTTAAGAGAACAAGGAAACTTGTTCTTTTTTGTTTTAAAATATAATCATTCATAAGTTGCCTTTTTGTTATTAATCTTATAAAATATATAAAACTTTAAAAACAGAGCGAGGTGGTTTTGAAAATGGCTAAAGAACCTTCAGTATATTTTATAAAATCAATTCCGAAATTTAAGAAGAGTTTTGTGACAAAAAAATCAGGAAAAGCAAATAATAAAACAAAACTTAAAATGCTCGATGATTTTTTGATTACTAAAAAGGAAATAGAAAGTGGCAATTATGATTCTTTATTAAAAAGTAGCGATAATGAAGATTTAAAAAATCAGATATGGCATCGAATCGAAAGATATAATATATTTTTGGATTCTTTGCCAGATAAAATTATTATTCCAAAATTATTATATGATACATTTAAAGATAATTCAGATTTATATATATACTTCATATCTTCTCAAAGGAAAAATGCAGTAGTACACAAATTAATAACACCTACTGAAATTGAACTTGCAATTGCATCCAAGATTATAGATAATTTCTATACTGTTAATAATATAGGTTTTAATGGAGATAAAGTGATTATTGAAAAAATAAGAAGGTGATATTATGGAAAACGGAAACAACAGCAAGTTTACAGCAGAACAAGAAGTTCAACATTATAGATGGTTCAAATTTAAAGAACTATTAGATTGGTTGCGAATTTTAGTATTATCTTTCTGTATCGTATATCTTTTGAATACTTTTGTTATCATCAACGCAAATGTGCCAACGGGGTCAATGATTCCAACTATTAATCTTGGAGAAAAAATAATTGCCAGTCGTCTTGCTTATATTAACGAAAAGGCTCCTCAAAGAGGTGATATTATTATATTTTATTATCCCGACAATGAGGAGATACTCTTTACTAAAAGAGTAATAGGGCTACCTGGCGATACAGTAACAATTCAAGATGGACAAGTCTACATCAACGGCATTCAACTTGTAGAACCATATGCTAGTAAGACTGAGGGAAATTTCGGTCCTTATGAGGTTCCTGACGGTCATTACTTTGTATTGGGAGACAATCGAAATAACAGCGAGGACTCCCGATTCTGGAGAAATAAATATGTAAGGAAGGATAAAATTCTAGGCAAGGTTATTATTAAATATGGTTTTAATAAGCCTTATATTAGTAAAATAAAATAATCCCTGAAAAACAATCAGGGATTATTTTTTTATATTATTTATTTAAATACTCATCAAAACTAACAATATCTTCTTTGGAAATTTCAGGGCATCTTACATTGTCCCCATATTCAAGGATTTCCGATGTGGTTTTAATGTTAGATGTTTCACCGTTTGCTGTAATATTGTAGAAAGATTCTTGTTTTAAAGCAATGCCATCTTTAATATAATATACAATTTTTATATCGGAGAATTTTATTCCTTTTAACTGTTCTTCTATTTGTTTGTTCATTTCTGCCGTCAATGTTTCTCTGATATTCTTCTTTTCATCTTCACTCAATGTTTCTCCCATACCTTCCAGCATTGTTACTTGGAATTCTGTCAATTCATCCAACATAGAATTCATTGTATTTTCTATCATAGATTTCATATATTCAGACAAAACCTTATCTGCTTCTTCATAAGAAATGGTTGCACTTATCTTTTTAACTTTTTCATTCTTTCCATTGATAGTTATTTCTGCATTTTCCACCGTAATATTTTCTGGTTTTATTAAATTAAGCATTTTATCATCTAATTCTTTATAATTTTCGTTAATTGCAGCAAAGTTAACTACCGAAAGGAGTATTTTACCTAAGATGGAATCTGAAAAATCAACATATTTATCTGATTCCCCGTCTTTAACATACAACTTGTCGTTCTCAATTAAAATAGCAACTAATTCTCCATCCGTTTCCATTTCTACATATCCTTTATTTGTATCAAATTCATATATGACTATTGCCTCAACATTTTCAATACCCTCCACATTACCACTATTTTCTGTTTTAACTTTTTGTTTAACAGCAGATAGTTCATATAGATTGGTTTGAGCATTTTTAAGCATTTCTATAGGAGCCTTCTCAGATTTTTCTGCAGCATCCTTATTGGTTTCTTTTATTAAACTCGAATCGGAAGATTTATTACCTAAACTACATCCTGTTAAACTGATAACTAAAACCAACACACTTAATAAAATAATTATTTTATTTTTTCTCATATAAGCACCTCCTGAAATTTTAGATACTATACCTGAAAAGAACTTGAACTTCTCCCGCTTACAGAAGCGGGCGATTTGCAAGGAGATTGGTATTTAAGTCTCCCAGTTGATTTTTAACATTTTTTCGAGAGCATAGTAGGACTTAAAACCGTGTTCCCTGCACTCATAGTTGGCAATGTTGTACAATTTCGTGGTATGATAGATAGAATTTAAAACATAACTTCACTAAAATCACCTCCTTGTTGTACCCTCACATGCCAAGCATTTGTGTGTATTATATGTAAACAAAAGTTTGCAATCAAGAAAAAATGCGACTATGGCGCAAAAACATTCGTCCCCCACCTGTAGAGGGGGAAGTCTTCTGTTTTAAATTTTAGATAAAAAATCAAATAAAAAGAAAGATAACTTGCAAATATAAAGATAAAATTTAATATAATGCAAGGAACGGAGGTGATACTTATGAAACAAAAACAAGTAATATGCTTTCTAATATGTACTGCCTTATTATTTATGAATCCTATAATTCATACTTCCGCAATGGACGGATTTGATATGATAAATAACATGAATATGGACATGATATTAGACCAGTCCTATCACACCATTAACAGTGTGGAATTTGCATCAGACCATGCTATGGATAACAACTTATTAAATTTCCAGTTAGACGAAATAATGTTTTTCCCCGATTTATTAAATGTAATGAATATGAATATCGACCATTCTGTCGATGATACTCTTTTAAATCAAGATATAATTGTTGCCATTGATAATGGTACATGGATGCCCGAATTTAATGACTTTTTTAATAATCCAACAGCAGAAATACCGATGGATATAGAAATGATGAATGTGGACATGGATTCTGTAATGGTTCCTGCTTTTCAATTTTTACCGCAACAAGACACCATTGGTGATTTAAACAACTCACCTAATATGAACCCTTTTAATGACGACCCTGTTTTAAATAATACTTCTGAATTAGAGGCTACTGTTCCTGATACTTTTGATAATTTAAATTGGAATATGGAAACTAATCCAGAAACGGCTTTACTAGATGTCGCCCAACCTGAAGATAATACACATATGTTAGATGCTCCTGGAGGTGAAATACTTGATGATGGATTTAATAATATGCCAACAGATAATACCCCAAATACAAATGATAGCATACACCATGAAAATTTAATTTCCGAACCTCAAGTAGAATATGTTCCTCCTGCTAATTAAAACAAAAAACCTGCGAAAGCAGGTTTTTATTTTTATTTCAAAACTTCTAAACTTTTTAACTTAGGTAGGTGTCAAGTATCTAATAAGCCTTCATCCCAACAACTGAAGTCGTGGGCTTTCGGCTAGATTTCTTTGTAAGATATTTTGACTTTGGTATTTTCTTTAGGAGATTCGAAATTATCCAATTCTTCAAGTCTGAAAGCCATTGGCTTTTCTTCGCCATCCAAAAGAATTTCTACTGAATTATTATCAATAGCACCAATATAAACTCCTTCGGCTTCTTTCAACCCATAAGAAGATTCTACTTTTTCATCTAAATTTGTAAACTCTTCACCTTCAGTATTAACAATTACAAATTCCGTTGCTTTTGTATCCAATCTTATTACTGTATATGGATATGTCAGAGCAGTTATAACCATAGCCCCTTCCTCTGGAGCAGTTTCTTCCACTGTAATGGTTATAACTCCATCCTTTTCTTCTACTGTTTTTACTTTTATACCATAACCACCAGATGGTTTTTCGCCAGAAGCAATAAAAATAACCACTGAATTGTCATCTCGACTTAATATACCATATCCTTTTTCTTTAGTTTTCTCATCAATCATTTTTAATGCTTCTTCATCAAATTTTTCTATAATTTCGAATGTCACATTTTTATTATTTTCCGTTTCATCAACATTTTTATCTTCAGTTTGCTCTGTCTGCTCGGTTTGCGTTTCTTCATTTATAGCAGGAGTTTTTTCTTTATCTTTGGTGCATCCTGCCAATATGCTAACAGCCAAAATACTAATTAAAATTAATGAAAGAACTTTTCTTTTATTCATAAAACCACTCTCCTTTTAATTTCACATGTTTTTCTAATAAAAATACAAAAATGTATTATATGTAAGGGAAACACAAGTTCAAGTTTATTTATAAAAAAACAAATCCTTGGCTGGTTAGACCAAGGATTTGTTTTTGGTTATGCAGTTAAATTAAACACGATATCTGCTTCCCTTTTTTCGTTTATGTCCTCGAAATTGAGGACTACGATTTCTTCCGTTTCGGAAGAAACCAAAACAGTGAGGTCGTAATCAAACGCAGGATTGCGCACAATGGTCTTTTTATCTTCTACTACTAGAGGCTCAATAGTCTCTAGTACGAATAAAATATTTGCCTTAAAATTGAGGGCAGCATTCTTTCTAGCCCTCCTTGTAAATATTACAGGCATATTTTTTTTATTAAAATTGATATAATAATATGTATTCATACAAAAACCTCCTTAATATTTTTTAAATCCTTATAAAATACGTAAGTATAATAATTAATGTTATTTTATATTTTCAAGTCTTTCTAATAAAAAAATCCAGAGCAATGCTCTGGATTCTTTTTCTATTTTTCAACTTACTTCTCAACTTTTATTATTTGGATTCCTTCGGATGGGTCTTTATCCCAGATATCTGCTACTTCTATCAAGAAGGCTTTTTCTTTTTTAAGCACATATCCTGGAATGATATATTGTACTTCGTTTTCTTTGTACTTTGTGTGAAAGAATGTTTTCTTGTTTACTTCGAATTTTTCTTCTTTATGTTTTACAGTTTCAATTATGTTATTCTCTATTTTTTCTTGGTCTAATCCAAATCTCTTAAGTGCTTGATTAAATTTATCTGAATAAATCAACAACTGTCTTTCCATTATTCTCTCTCCTTTAATATTGAGTATGTAATACTATGTTATTTTTAGTATAACACGGATTTTTATGTGTGTCAATCGCTAAAATAAAAAGAGACGGAAATTTTCCGTCCTTAATTTAGCAACATTCATCACCCACTTACAGAAGTGGGCGGCTTCTGTTACTGTTTATGTTAAACCCTTACATCAAGTTTGGTGGCTTCTTGTAATTGAAATTCTTTAAAACTTCCATCTTTAGTATAGATTTTAAAATGTTCATTTGTTTTTACTTCGGGATTTACAATATCTTTTCTCTCACTTTTAATTTCTGATGCCTTTATGTTTTTTCCCGTATCCACTTTTTGAACTGATTTGTTTTCTTGAATATTTTTATTCTCAGCAAGAGCCTTTTCGAAATTTTTGTTTTGGGCTTGGGAACTCTTAAAGGGCATATCATTTACCCTATTTTCTATTCTCATAACAATCACTCCTTGTTTTAAGTATGATGTTGTTCTCATTATATATTTTTTTTATTTTGATTCAAATTTTCGCTCTGTTTTTATTATCACACACAAAAAAATCTTACTCATTATATTTTAAAAAAAGACTTGAAATTTCAAACAATGATTGTTTAGTATTTGCTCACCAAAAATTGAGAGGTGATGCACTTTGCGTATTGACAATTTCTATAATGCCTTATATTTGAGCAACAGAATCAATACATATAACAAAATAATTAACAGTAGTCTACAAAAACTTTCTACAGGAAAACGAATTAATTCTGCTGCTGATAGCCCTTCTGATATTTTAAGAATTAGTCGCTTTGAAGCAGAAGTACGGGGAAGCCAAGTGGCTCAACGCAATATTCAAGATGGAATCTCTTTTCTTCAGGTTGCAGAAAGCGCCTTGTCTCAAATGCAACAAATAGGTCATAAACTTAGAGAACTTTCTGTTCAATACAATTCTGATATTTTAACTGCTGAAGATAAAAAAATGATTGAAAATGAAGCAAAAGAATTGTTAAAAGAAATGAATTATATTATCGAAAATACCCGCTTCGGGGAATTAAAAGTTTTTGAAAAAGATTCTTATATTATTCAAACTGGACCTTATTCAGGAGATACCTATGAAATTAAACTGCCTGATTTATCAGAATTAAAAGATATATGTATAAACAGTCAACAAGACTTTCCTCCAACTAATAATGATGGGACAGGCAATATCGATGACAATAATAATGGAAATGTAGGAGACATTGGTGATAACAACGATAATGGCGATGTAGGAGGAATAGGTGATAATGACGACAACGGCAATGTCGGAGATGTGGGAGACGGTAGCAATAATGATGACGGTATTGGTGGTGTAGGTAATGATAATAATGATAATGGCGATGTTGGCGGTATTGGCGATGATGACAATAATTGCGACAACGGCAACACAGGTAATGTGGGAGATAACAATGACGATGGTGGCGTGGGTGGCATAGGAGATGACAACAACAATAAAGACTCATCTCTTAACGGATATCAGAAATTATATAATCAACAAGGCGTACTTATTTATGATGGTTACATGCGAAATGGGGAATATCATGGATATGGAAAATTATATAGCAACGATGGAACTCTTCTCTACGATGGTTATTGGAATGATGGTATTTATCATCAGTATGGAAAATTATATAATGAACAAGGACAAATAATATACGAAGGATATTTGGATAATGGCAAAAAACAAGGATACGGAAAATTATTTTATTCTAATGGCCAAATCAAATATGAAGGCAATTGGTATAATGACTTGTATCACGGTTGGGGAAAATCCTTTAAAGAAAATGGTCAACTTGAATATGAAGGTGAATGGGTGAATGGAGTTCCTAAAACAATAATAAATACTGGAGTATCAGGTTTTTCGCTATTAAGTATGCCTAATACAGCAAGTATTGTCAATGAGACAGGCTTAAGTCTATCAACAAATATCCAAAATACACTAAAACCATTAAATACTTCTGATGATAAAAATATTTATGAAGAGGATTCTTATAATATGAATATCCAAGGAAATCAAAACATAATGCTTTTATCTGAAGATAACTCTGGCTTTGAAGAAATTAATATTTCTGATATTTTAAAAGATGATTTTATAGATAAAAACATACTTAAACCAATAAACAGCGCTGTTAGCCACATTGGGGTAATGGAAAACACACTCTCTTTACGATTAGATTCTCAAATACGCAATGAAGAGTTAAAAGGAAAAGCATTATCTGATATTACCGATGTTGATATTGCTAAAGAATTAATGAACTATATTAAGAATCAAATATTAATAGACACCAATGTTTTGCTTTTACACCAAAATTTGTCCAACCAAAGACAATATATACTTAAACTTTTATCGTAAATAAGCAAGAATACTCCCACCTCTTTAGGTGGGAGATGAATGTTTTGCACCGTTAGGTGCTTTTTTTACCTGAATTTAATACTATATGTTTTTAATATTTAGTTTGTATATTTTAGGTTTTTAATTTAATAGTAAGAAAGTGATTTTAATGAAACCAAGTTTTAAGTTTTACCCACAATTAAATTTTTCAAGCAAGGAAGGATTGTAAAACTAATCCGCACAAGTATAAAGGAGTACCATAACCACCTAAGTATAAAAATTTAGAAAGATAGAAAAACCAAATTATCTTTACAAGTTTGGCTACAAGGGTAAAGTCCAATGTTTTACTGCTGTCTCTGTCTAAAAAAAATGCAGTCCATGTTTAATAATCTAATGAACGCTCAATTTTTCTCAACTTCTTTTTTATACTGTATGCCAAATCTTTTCCAGTAGAATTATCAGAAGTAAAGCCCAAACGAATTAAAACATCACTAAAAAAATCCTTCACTTTATACAATTGAATACTTATCCATCCATGTTGTTTTAGTTTTTGTTGTACTTTTTGTGTAATTTCTAATAACACTTCATCCAGATTACCGTTTTCTTTGCCTTGCTTAATTTTTCTTTTAAACCCGTCAAGTAATAAGTCACTGAAATATGGTTCTAAAAATTTATCTACATTTATAACTGTTTCGTTTGGGAAAATTGCAATAATAAAAGTATTTTCACCTATCTCTTTTTCTTTTTTATAGTTATAAATAAAGAACTCCTTATCAACAATACATTTATCAGTTTCATCAAAAGTTAGAATAACCACATTCGCAGAATTTTTGTTTTTTAAATAACTATTTATAGAATTAATCTGGTCTTTTGCTTTAGAAGAAATCAGACCAGCATTATCCTGAATCATATAAGGTGCATTAGGGTCTATAGGAAAATTATGTGCTCCTATAGAGGTTATAAAAGGAAGGTTAAGAAAAATAACAGTAATAAAAAAGTAAATTATGTATTTCAATTTCATCTATAGTCACCCCTCTTCCTTTCATAGGTTGTTCGCATTCTAACTAAATTAAATATATCTTGTGAACCTCCCACGACTGAAGTCGTAGGTTTCTTCCTGCTTCTTCGTCCTCGTAACCTACTAACTCCACAGGCCTGAAACTCTGCGTGGCTAAAGCCAGCAGGTTCTAACGTACTTTCCAACTTCTGCACTAACCCGAAAGTATAGTGCCACTAATTGGTTTCCGTTAGACTTTTACTACCAATTGTTCTTACGAACAAATTAACGGTAGTTTAGGCTCGTTTCAAAACCCATTATATAAACTTATATTACATTCTTTAATGCTTGCCTTACTTCACTATTATTTAATCTTTCAATTTCTTTATCATGTAGTATTTTAAACCTC
>Ga0209537_1003992_pt1 | contig 12978 bp, 11 predicted proteins | sample BioPla4DNA1_FD_187698 | JGI IMG/M metagenome (GOLD analysis project Ga0209537, IMG submission 187698) | Biogas fermentation microbial communities from Germany - Plant 4 DNA1 (SPAdes) (version 2) | ecosystem: Engineered > Bioreactor > Anaerobic > Digestate | place: Bielefeld, North...
GGTTTTGAGCCGGATATTTACCTTAATGTCCGCGATGGGCCGGATGAATTACCATAAATTAACTACTGATTTTTTGTGCAGTAGGGTGTTGAAAGCCCGCTGGATCAAGCGGGCATCACCGTTGAAGAATTATTAGAACTGCTATAACCCAGCCAGTAGCGGACATTTTTATGTCTGTGGGTCGGGGGAAACGCCCAATTTAGCTGTAGTGGCTTCAGCAAACGCAAAAACGGGCGAATTCTTTTCGTCCGTTTTTGCCCTCTACCTGGACCATTCCAGCATATTGGCTGCTGCGCAATTATTTCCGCTATCACTTTAAGCCAACGGGCAGGCCAATTGTCTCCCCGGGGTTCGCCGTCACGCCAGCCCCAATTTAACGGCAATGTCATTAAGAGCATTCAGCGTATGTTGTAAGCATAATGCAGAATACTGTAATATTCAGATTACTAACAGGAAAGGATGCGAAAGTTTTGTCCAAAATAAAAATTGTAGCGACCATAATTCTAAGCATTGTCTTAATTTTGGTTACGGCAACCGGATGTTGAGCGCTCTGCTAAATATCCTGCCGTTGGCGGACGTTGGCCAAGACAAATACTACAGACTCAAATGAATTCTGCGGAGAAAGGTAGTCCTTTCTCCGCTACTTACAAAAGACCCCGAAAACCGGGGTCTTTTGTAGTGGTCTTATTCATGATGTTCCTGTTGTTCTCCCTGTTCGGGGGGCTCTTGCCCCGGGGCAACGTTCTTGGTCCGACGCAGATACGGATGGAAAAAATATTCACCTACTGCTATTAAAACGGCAAAAATAAATAAAGAAGCTAGACTAGCATCAAAAGCAGTAGTAACAAGGCTGACGATATAGGCCAGGATAGCGCCCAGGATGCCGTCCCCAATTGACGCCGTAACATTACCCATCGCCGGCAAGACATACAGATCCCCAACCAGATAGTTGCCGGCTGTTGCTATCAAAGCAACAAGCAGAACAAATCCGGACGGGTTAACATCAAAAAAGGAGAATGCCACAATTGCCATGATAAAAGTCATGATAAACTTAACCAGCAATACTCTAAATGTATTCAATCGTTTCACCTCCTGTAATAATTTCTCCAGGAGGCGTAAAAATATACTGCTGCCGGTATGGTTGAATAAATAAATATGGTGAGATTACCGGCAATCCGGACACAGCTCAAGACGTTCCCCGGGAGGAGGACTGGTTGAACGCCTGGTAATAACATCAACCATGGCAAGCGGAAGAAAAGGCCTCCCGCAGCGAACACACGACTTCATTTTTAAGGTCCTTTTCCAGCGTATTATTTTTCTTTCATCGTCACGCTCTTCCATCTTGATGCAATCTGTCGGGCAGATAACAACGCAGGTCCCACAACCGATACAGGACTCTGGTTCCTCTGCAAAGGGAGGTTCAACGGTCCGGGCAGATCCTCTGCTGGCAAAAGATATGGCGCCGGCTCCGACCAGTTCCTCGCAAGCCCGCACACAAAGGCCGCAACGGATACAACCGTCGCCCTCAGAAGGAAAACTCACAGCGGATACTCCCAGTTCCCTGGCCAAAACCCGGATACGCAGGGAATCCGGAGCCTGGGGCAAAATCATTTCCATAACCAGCCGGCGCGCTTTTTTAACCTGCGGGGTATCAGTCTTTACTTCAAGACCCTCGGAAACAGGCAGAGTACAGGAAGTAACCAGGCTGGACTTTTTCCTCCCAGCCAGTTCAACCAGGCAAAGGCGGCAGCCGCCGTAGGAAGAAAGGTTCTCATGGTAGCAGAGGTGGGGGATCTCGATCCCGTTATCAAGTGCAACCTGCAGCAGCTTCCGGCCTTCCTCCGCCTGATATTTCTTGCCATTAATTATCACCGTTACCATAGCAGCTCCACCCTTACTTTCTTTGGTTTTTCCACTCTATTCAACAAGCACAGCTTCAAACCGGCATGCTTCAAGGCAAATCCCGCATCTCACGCAGCGATCAGAATCTATAACAGCAGGCTTATCTTTCTCCCCTCTGATGGCCTGTTGGGGACAAAGGCGAATACAGCGGCCACAAGCTGTACATTTTTCAGGATCAATCGTATACCGTATCAGCGCTTTACAGACGCCGGCCGGACATTTTTTGTCAAGAATATGAGCAAGGTACTCCTGGCGGAAATATTTCAGGGTACTCAGGACGGGGTTGGCGGCGGTTTTCCCCAGCGCACACATAGAAGTATTCCCGGTAGTCCAAGCCAACTCTTCCAGCCGTTCCAGGTCTTCTTTACTGCCCCGACCTGCCGTAATCCTGTCCAGTATATCATACATCAGCCCGGTCCCCTCCCGGCAACTGGTACATTTGCCGCAGGATTCACTTTTCAAAAAAGACATGAAATAACGGGCAACATCCACCATGCAGCTGTTTTCATCCATCACAATCATGCCGCCCGAACCCATCATGGAGCCCAGTTCTCCCAGGCTGTCAAAATCAACCGGCATGTCGAGAAACTTCTCCGGGATGCACCCTCCTGAAGGCCCGCCGGTCTGGACGGCTTTAAATTTTTTGCCGCCCGGGATCCCTCCCCCAATCTGGTAAATAATTGTCCTTAAGGAGGTTCCCAGGGGCACTTCAATAAGACCGGTATTATTTACCTTTCCCACCAGGGAAAAAATCTTGGTTCCCGTATTGTTTTCAGTTCCAATGCCGGAATACCATTCCCATCCCCGATCAATAATCAAGGGAACATTGGCCCAGGTCTCCACATTATTAAGGTTGCTCGGTTTACCCCACAGGCCACTGATGGCCGTATTGATATGCTTGGGCCTGGGTTCGCCGACCTTGCCTTCAAGGGAAGACATCAGCGCGCTGGACTCGCCGGAGACAAAGGCTCCGGCGCCACGTCTTATTTTTACCTTAAAACAAAAGTCTGTCCCCAGGATATTTTCCCCCAGGAGGCCGTATTCTTCCGCCTTTTTTACGGCAAGGGTAATGTTCTCCACAGCAAGAGGATACTCTTGGCGCACGTAAACGAATCCCTCATCAGCCCCGATGGCATAGGCTCCAAGGATCAGTCCCTCAAGGACCAGATGGGGGTTTCCTTCCAACAAGCTGCGGTCCATATAGGCCCCGGGATCTCCTTCATCCGCATTCACAATGACATATTTTTTCTCGCCCGGGGCCCGGCGGGTCGTCTCCCACTTCTCTCCCGCGGGGAAGCCCCCGCCTCCCCGTCCCCGCAAGTTTGCCCTTTTAATCTCCCGGATCACTTCTTCAGGAGTCAGGCTAACCAGGGCCTTGGCCAGAGTCTGATAGCCCCCCTCGGCAATATAATCATCGATATTTTTGGGATCTATACTTTTATTCCTGCCGAAGACAACGCGCTTCTGATAGCGATAAAAAGGAATTTCCGATTCATGAGTAAATTTTCTGCCGGTTAGCGGATCTTTAAAAAGCAGGCGTTCGATTACCTTGTTTTCCGAAATGGTTGAAGAAAGTATTTCCGCGGCATCTTCCGGCTTTACCCGGCAATAGAAAATTTCCTCAGGAAAAACAACGACAATGGGACCCTGTTCACAAAAACCGTGACAGCCGGTTCCGCGTAATTCGACCTTTTTGGAAAGGCCTCGCGACTCGATCTCTTTTTCCAGAGCTGCGAAAACCTTCTCATTCTCATAAGCATGACAGCCGGTCCCCATGCAAACAGTAATACAGGGTTTGCCGGGATCACGCTCGGACAGTATTGTCAACTTGAGCTTTTCCAAATCTGCAGCACTTTTTAATTTGCCCACGAAAGGAGAGTCACCTCTTTCCACTGGCACTGTGTTAAGTGTGTTTTTTATACTTCTTTAAAATTTTTTCCATCTTTAAAGGAGATGAATGACCGCAATATTCACCGTCAATTACCACAACAGGACCCAGGGCACACGCCCCGAGACAGTTAACCGTTTTCAAACCAAAACTTCCATCGGAGCTGACCTCCCCCGCGATAATCCCCAGAGTTTGCTGCAGTTTGTCCAGCACTTGCGGAGCTCCCCGGACATGGCAGGCCGTCCCCATACATACATGGATTTGATGATCTCCCTGAGGCTTGAGATTAAATGCTTCATAAAAAGTCGCCAAGCGATAAAGCTGTGCAAGACGCAGGTGCAGTTTATCAGCCAGATAAGAAAGGGCGCTTTTGGGAAGATACCCTTCTTTATCCTGGATCTCCATAAACATCGCCATTATCTCCTGGGGATCGGCATTGTAGCGAGCAATAATCTTATCAATCTCCCGGGTCTCCATCCGATCATTCCCTTTCTTCTATTTCTTTTTGCTCTTCCGCTTTTCTTTTAAGTTCTCTCCACTCCGCGCGGACGCGGCGGCTAATCTGTTCGATCAGCTCCGGCTTAAGATGGCGGAACCTGCCCTGGGGCTTTAAATACATCTCCAGGGGCAACAGTTCTTCTACATCAACGGTGATACGGTACTTACCTTCCTCGATCTCATAGAGAGGGAAAAAGCCCGTCTCAACTGCCAGGCGGCCAAATTTTACCGTCGTATCGCTGGGAATCCCCCAGCCGGATGGGCAGACGCTTAACACGTGCACGTAGGCAGGGCCCTCGGTCTTTGCGGCCTTGACAACCTTTTCCGACAGGTCCATGGGATAGCTCGGAGATGCCGTGGCAAGATAGGGAATGCCGTGGGCAGCTGCAATAGCCATCATATTTTTCTTCCAGGTAAGCTGCCCAATCTGTGCGGACCCGACCGGAGAGGTCATGGTTGATGCACCGAACGGCGTCGATGAGGACCGCTGCACCCCGGTATTCATATAAGCTTCGTTATCGTAGCAAATAAAAAGAAAATTATGACCTCGCTCCAGGGCGCCGGAAAGGGCCTGGAGGCCGATGTCGGCTGTTCCGCCGTCTCCTGCCATGGCAGCAACAAAGATCTTTTTCCCCTCAATTTTTCCCTTGCGCTGCAAGACTTTCAGCGCGGCTTCAATCCCCCCGGCAACCGCGGCCGCGTTTTCAAAAGCTACATGAATCCACGGGACCTCCCAAGAAGAAAAGGGAAACGGGGAAGAAACGATCTCCATGCATCCTGTTGCACTGGCCACGATGACATTACGCCCCAAAGCTTTCTGTACCTGACGCATGGCCAGGACCTCACCGCACCCCGCACAGGCCCTGTGCCCGGGCGCAATATATTCTCGGGAGCTCAAAGTCTTGACAACATAAGCATTGATATTTCTCATTTCTCCAACTCCTCAACATGCCTTTCACGGAAATCAGGTCCCTTTTGCTACCCTCTTACTCCGAAAAGCTGATACCCGGAAGCTTTTCCCTCAACGGAGGAAATAAACATCTCCAGGAAAGATTCCACGCTTACCTCTCTTCCTCCAAGGCCTGCAACGAAATTAATAACCTGCGGGCGGTTTTCCATATTATAAAGGGCAGAACGAATTTCCCCGGCAACGGGGCCACCCGGCCCGCCGTAAGAAACAGCCCGGTCGAGAACGATCAACCTTTGGGCATTACCGATGGCCTTGTAAAAATCATGAAAAGGAAACGGGCGCCAAAGGCGCAGCTTTAAAAGGCCGACTTTTTTACCCTGACCGCGCAGCACCCTGACAGCCTCTCCGGCTGTCTCGCCGAGGCTTCCCATGGTAATAAACAACGTTTCCGCATCCTCTGAACAGAATGTTTCAACGGGATGATAACTCCGCCCGCTCACCTTTTCCCAGCTTTTCCAGGCCTGCAGAATATGCGGATAAGAGGCCAAAAGTGCTTCCTCCTGGGCTTTCTTAGCTTCGGTAAAGAGAGCCGGCATAGCATAGGCACCCATGGTAACCGGTTTGTCGGGGTGAAGAACAAACTTCGGTTGATAGGGAGGAAGATAGGCATCGACATCTTCCTGCTCCATTAACTTAATAGGTTCAAACATATGCGAAAGGATAAAACCATCCATGTTGATCATCACAGGAAGCAGAACATTGTGGTTCTCCGCAATCTTGTAAGCAATGATGACGTGATCAAATACTTCCTGGCCATTTTCCACAAAAAGCTGAATCCAACCGCAATCCCGGACTGACATTACATCGCTGTGATCGTTCCAGATAGAAAGAGGGCCGGAAAGGGATCGGTTGGCCAGAATCATTACAATCGGAAGCCTTAACGCCGGGACAATATAAACGATCTCGCTCATCAGGGCCAGCCCCTGGGAACTCGTGCATGTAAAAGAACGTGCACCTGCCGCCTGACTTCCAACACAGAGACTAAGTGCCGAATGCTCCGATTCTACCGGGACAAACTCGGCATCCAGTTCTCCGTCAGCAACAAATTGGGAAAGGCGCTCGACAATATGTGTCTGAGGAGTGATAGGATAAGCGGCCACAACATCCACATTACAGAGCTTTACCGCTTCAGCCGCGGCAAAAGATACTTCCATTCCCAGATATTTTCCCATTAAATTTCCTTCTCCTTTTCCATGTGTATAGCATCGGCCGGGCATTCTCTGGCGCAGATCCCACAACCTTTACAATAATTCAAGTCGGCGATAAAGTAGCCTTTTTCGTCCTTTTGGTAAGCCATATCCGGACAAAAGATCCAGCATATTCCACACTGGATGCAACGTTCCTTTTGCAGCACCGGGTAAAATGCTCTCCAGTCTCCTGTATAATAAGCTCTTGAAGTTCCCGGCTCAGTAATAACACAGCCCGGTTGCAACTCATTCCACAAATATTCTGAATCCGCTTTGGGCATCTGCTTTTCCCCTTTCACAGGTAAAATAAAGGAACGGTTTATCGTTCCCAGCAATTTTTTCTTTTCCTATTCCTGTTTCCATTCCGGGTGGATCACAATCTCTTTGTAGGCCATCTCTATAACCTGCATATTAAGCCTGAAAGCCTTTTCACCAAAGCGATGTCTAATTGAAGAAAGAAGAGAATCCATACTAACGATATCCGCCACCCTAAGCAGCGAACCCAGCAAAATAGTATTAGTTATCGGCTGTTTTAAAACATCCAGGACAATACGGGTAGCATCGATGGTAGCCACCTTGTGCAATCGCCCGGAGGTAAAATGAGAAGGAGCATTTGCGGAATTGACGATAAGAATGCCATCGTCCTTAAGACCCTCCGTAACGTTTACAGCACGAAAAAGGGAAGAATCCAGGACAATAACTATATCCGGTTTCTCAATAACCGAACGCAAGAAGATAGGACCGTCATTAATCCGGCAAAATGCTGTTACCGGGGCACCGCGCCTTTCAGGTCCGAAACTGGGAAAGGCGCGGGCATATTTTCCTTCTATAATTGCAGCCTGAGCTAAAAGCTCGGCAGATGTTACCGCTCCCTGCCCTCCTCTACCGTGAAAACGAATCTCCTGCATTTTTTGCCACCGCCTTTGCTGTAATAAAGAGACGGTTATAATTTTAAAAATTTCCAAGTTTATTATATCATAAAAAGTTAAAAAAAGAATGCAAAGTGAAATTATTTAGCAGAAAAATTTTTACGTAAAAATAAAAATTTCTGCAGGCGCAGAAATAAAAAGCTTTAAAAAACGAGTAAAATAAAATGGCTGGGGCGGGAGGGTTCGAACCTCCGCATGCGGGATCCAAAGTCCCGTGCCTTACCGCTTGGCTACACCCCAGCATACAACAATATTAAAATTATGGGGTGAGTGATGGGACTCGAACCCACGGCCTCCAGGGCCACAACCTGGCGCTCTAACCAACTGAGCTACACCCACCATAAACAAAAATGTAATAAAAATTTTTCTTACAGCAAGGAGTATTGTAGCATACCAAACCGACATTGTCAATAAAATGGAGCCGGAAAAAAAATGGTCATAATTATTAAATAATGTTGTATCAAGACAACTGGCCAACTCTACTCTTGCAAGCAATATACAGCGGTACGCGTCTATTGTATTTTCTTCTCTTTGTGGTATAATAAATTACAAATATGCGCCCGTAGCTCAGGGGACAGAGCAACGGACTTCTAATCCGTCGGCCGCAGGTTCGAATCCTGCCGGGCGTGCCATAACAAACTAGCGTGGATGTCCATTTTATCGAGGTTTAATGGACATCCACTTTTTTAGTCCGTTGAAAATAATGGGATTTATTGGGTAATTCGGCCCGTTTTGCCGACCAATTACCGACCAAAAATGCGATACCATTCGTTACCTAGCGGACTGTGCATGCTCTAAAATATGTTGGAAAGTAGCGGTTGCTTTGCGATCATCTTCAGGCGTGCTGCAGACGTAAATATCCTGAGTAAAAGCAGTGCTACTATGACCCAACCTAGCCGAAACGTATTTTGGAGGTAAACCAGCAGCAAGGAGCAGTGTTGCATGGCTGTGTCGAAGGCCATGGAAGGTTACATCAAGGTTGATAGTCCTTGCCGTCCTCTGAGACCGGGCTGACCCCCTAATCTTGGACACTAAGCACTCATCTTTAAGGCTTTCTCAGATTTACTCATGATATCGTTATAGTACTCCAGATAGTACTCCTCACCCAAAATTTTCTTGAGACGCTCGTTTTCATATTCAAGCTTCCGGTAATCCTTATCGGTGTGCCGCTGCCCATTACCTCTATTGTTCCCTTTGAATGCCGCTTCGCCGTGCTGCTTGTACTGCCGTACCCATTTGCTTACCATACTAGATGAAAGATCATGCCTTCTAGCAACAAGAGCTGCGTTACCGGTTTCCAATACCTCTCTGACAACCTTTAACTTCGTCTCGATTGAATGTTGCCTCCGTGTACTCATTTGGATCTCCCTCCTATAATATTTTACTAAGTTAAGACTACTTGTCCAAATGAGTTAAGGGGCTAATGAGGAACAATATGGAGATGAGTTTAACGTATCTGACCGTTCTGTTAGGGCCTATGTCTCCAAGAGACGCCCTCTTTCCCGTTGTGCCCTTGCCCTATCCGCATACTTCTTCGACCAAAACACAACTTGCTTCTCATAGACAGTCCTTTTTGCCTTCCTGCCGCTTTTCATGGTTACATTGACATCTCTTCTGCTCTTAATTTTGAACTCAGCATCTTCGTCGGCAGGTTTACGGCAACCACCACGATTCTGCCAGTATCGTAATTCTTCCTAACCTCGCCGATGACGGACTGTTTCTCGTCATACAAATCAAAAAAAATTTTTTTTGTACTGATTATGAGCATATTCGACCTATAAATACAGCCAGCCGGTTAATATAATAGCGGTTATGTGTTATGAATGTTATGAAAAAGTAACTGCTCTGTCTAAGATATAATCTGTTAAACTTATTTAATTTAAAATGAAGGGAGTGAGCCTTATGTAAAAAAAGCTTTACCTGTAATTTTGATTGTTACCTTTGTCCGAACAATGTGTCCGATTATTCAGAACACAGCGCTTCCACTCAAAAACAATTTTTTTAAGTTTATGAAAGGAAGGGGGCTAAAATTTTAATGAAAAATCGATTTCTTATAACCGCCGCGAGCTTGTGCTTGGGGTTGTTATTATGCTTATCGGTTTTTGCGGCCTCTGGTTTAAGCGATATTGCCGGGCATTGGGCGGAAGAACAGATTGAAGAATGGGTAAATAAGGGGTTGATTTCCGGTTATCCCGATGGACAATTTAAGCCCGATAACCCTATAACCAGGGCAGAATTTGTCACGTTGGTTAACCGGGCCTGTAAGATTCCCCAAACTGACTCTGCAACAAGCAATTTCAGCGATGTAAAGGCATCAGACTGGTTTTACAAGGAAGTGTTGTCCGGCCAAGCAGCTGGTTACATCTCCGGTTACCCGGATGGTACATTCAAACCCAATGACCCCATTAGCCGCCAGGAGACTGCGGCCTTAATAGCTAATTATCTAGGTTTGCAACCGGGAAATGACAGTATAATTGAATCTTTTAATGATTATCAGAGTATTGCTGCCTGGGCTAAACCTATGGTTAACGCAGTAGTGGCCAATAACATTATAAATGGATTTCCCGATAAAACCTTTGGCGCTCAAAAAAACATAACCAGGGCGGAGACGGTTGTCATCCTTGACAAGGTACAGGACTATTGTGGAGATGCATTTTTAGGTGTCAAAGGCATAGTTAAAATGGATGACCAGCCTGTAAAAGGAGCGCTTGTAAGAATATTTGCCAAGGGTTCCAACGAAGTCTTACAGGAAACTGTCACTGCTGAAGATGCTGAATTTTCGTTCGCGGTGCCCGCCGGCGAATATGAAATTACGGCAGTGCAGGATAAAAATGTGGGTTATGCTGGTATAACCGTAATTAAAGCCGGTTCTGCCGTTAATCAGGAAATAATATTAGCGGCAGGGGCCCGGGTAAATGGTACGCTTTTGGATAAAAGCGGCCGCCGGTTGGCGAATCTCCCCTTGGGTTTTACTACCAACCCAACTTTTGTGGAAAATACCGATAGTCAGGGTAATTTTTCTTTAGTGCTGCCTATGAGAGGCAGCGATGGACAATTACTGACTTATACAGGTTACTTCATTCATGACGGGATTCAGGGAGTCTTTGCCAGAAACCTGCAGTTTAACGGTGATACTAACCTTGGCCAAATTAGTACCGAGATCCCCGGGACAACCCCCCCCAGGTGGCGGCGGCGGTGGGGGCGGGAGTGGGGACACCACTCCACCGGCATGGGCAGCCGGGTATCCTAAAACAGCTGATCCAAGCCCCGATGGATTTAGACTACTTTTTACTGCTAACGAAAACGGGACTGCCTATTATGTGGTGCTGGCTGACGGTGCTGCAGCGCCCAGTGTGTCCGAGGTAAAAAACGGCACCGGTAATGGTGGCGCGGTTGCTATAGGCAGTGGCAATACGGCGCTGGAAGCAAACACCGAAGCAAGTGTGAACGTCAGCGGTTTGAATGCTGATACTTCATACGATATTTATGTGGTAGCGGAAGATAATGTTGGGAACCTGCAGTCCAGCCCGGTGAAGCTGGATGTAAAAACTACTTCTTCTACGCCCGGTGATACTACGCCGCCTACACTTATAAGCGCTGCTGTTAATGGCAGTATCCTGGAGCTGACTTTTGATGAAAAGCTTGATGCGTCATCACAACCTGCGGGTAGTGACTTCATCGTAAGTGTTCAGTCTATGCAAGTTAACGTAAGTGACGTAAGTATATCAAACAATCAAGTGATAATCACCCTGGCCGAACCAGTTAAACCGGGGGACAACGTCACTGTAAGCTATACGCCGGGGACGAACCCAATCCGTGATGAGGCGGGAAATAATGCCACAACTTTCTCCGATCTACCAGTTACTAATAATGCTGGTGTATTGGTAGCCCCGCCCCTGGATCCCACTGTGGCGACAACCATTTTTAATTCTACGGCTTTTCTCTATACCGGAAGCAATGCCGTCCAAACTGGCATGGCCCCGGATACCATAGAGGAAAAGCGGGCAGCTGTAATCCGCGGCAGGGTCTTAAACCGTGACAACACACCTTTGCCGGAAGTGCGCATTACCATAAATCACCCGGAATTTGGCAGCACTTTAAGCCGCTCAGACGGTTACTTTGATATGGCTGTTAATGGCGGCGGTGTGCTCACCGTGCGCTACGAAAAGGACGGTTACATTACTGCCCAGCGCCAGGTAGACGTGCCCTGGCAGGATTTTGCCCTGCTGCCGGATGTGGTGCTCATTAATTATGACAGCACTGCAACTCCAGTTACCCTGGGCAGCAGCACCATGCAGGTCGTCCGGGGCAGTCAAATTACAGATAAAGACGGTACCAACAGGCGACGTTAATTATACCGGCAGGTGTGACAGCACAGTTGGAAGATGGAACCCCTCTCACCAACTTGACTGTGCGGGCCACGGAGTATACGGTTGGCGATAACGGGCCTTTAGCATGCCCGCCGAACTGCCTCCCAACGTCGGTTACACCTATTGCGTCGAGTACAGTGCAGATGAGGCCGAACACGTCACCTTCAGTCAACCGATTATGCACTATGTCAGTAGTGTTGCACAAAATTTTTAAAGTCTTGCAAAGCAATAAACTGTTAAACAATGCGTCTTTCAATATATCCTAATAATGGCACATATTAACAGTCACTTTTCTGCTCTGTGGCTAAAGGAGTAACCTCCTAAAGGTAGCCCTTACCACATATTGACAACTGTATTACGTTAAAGAATTACCGGGTCGTAAATAAGATCATCTAAATGATCCGCTTCGCCTGCTATCACCTGCCTTAAGGTTTCTTGGAATATCCTTTCGTGGTCTATTGTTCGTCGCCCCTTGCTTTTCCGTTGTGGTTTGCGGTACAGCTCACGGGCAAAACAGTGAAAAGGTTCGTAAAGGCAGGCTTTAAGAAGTCTCTGGATTGTTAGTAACGGCCCCTGGTAACCGGTTTTTAACTTGAGCAGCTTGAGCAGACAGTATGCGATAAGAGCTATATAGATCTGCATTTCTACTGCCTGCTGGCTTAATCCGTAAAAGTGTTTAATATGCAGGTGCTGCTTGATCCATTTGAAAAAGATCTCGATCTGCCAGCGGTAACGGTAAATGTCACCTATTTCCTCTCCAGACAGTTGAAAGTTGTTTGTAATAATGATAACCGGGTTACCTTCAGTATCCTCTGTTTCAATGTATCGTAGGGGGTGGTTCATCTTAGTAAATCCGTCTTTGCCCAGAATAACGATGCAGTCCTTCTTAATAATGCTACCGGTTCTTATAGGAAGATCTTTCACCTCTTCCACAAGGGCGTTTTTCTTTAACCGGCTGGCAAAAAGGATGCCTTGTTCACAGTAAGCATCGAACTTTTTGTAATCCACATAGGCCCGGTCGAAAACATTAAAAGCGCCTTTCTCTTCTACAACCAGCTCATCCATTTGAGTTTTATCCGCTTTTTTAGCGGTGGTAATAACGGCAGTATCGGGAAGTACTCCTTGCTCGAATAACCTCAGTCTCAAATGGACCTTGATACCGCTTTTTGTCTTTCTGAAACTGGCCCAGCGGTAACGGGTAAGGCACAGACTGATCGTAGAAGAATCAATAAGG
>Ga0209537_1003995_pt1 | contig 12970 bp, 11 predicted proteins | sample BioPla4DNA1_FD_187698 | JGI IMG/M metagenome (GOLD analysis project Ga0209537, IMG submission 187698) | Biogas fermentation microbial communities from Germany - Plant 4 DNA1 (SPAdes) (version 2) | ecosystem: Engineered > Bioreactor > Anaerobic > Digestate | place: Bielefeld, North...
TCTTAAATACTGGTAAATTAGGGTTTCATCTGGTATAATATGATGAGAAAAGGGGGCTAAAGCTATGTCATTATTTGAAAAAGATACATATAATGCCTCACAGATACAGGTTTTAAAGGGACTGGATGCTGTACGCAAAAGACCAGGCATGTATATTGGAAGTACGGGAATAAGGGGCTTACATCACCTGGTCTGGGAGGTAATAGATAATAGTATTGATGAGTTTCTTGCTGGTTATGGTAATATTATTGAGGTTACCATTAATGATGATAATAGTATAACAGTTGAGGATCAAGGCAGAGGAATTCCTGTTGATATTCATGAAGAAACAGGTTTACCAGCTGCAGAGCTGGTTTTAACCACTTTACATGCTGGTGGAAAATTTAACAACAATAGCTACAGGGTTTCTGGAGGACTCCATGGTGTAGGTGTAGCAGTTGTAAATGCTTTGTCTGCAGAATTGGAGTTAAATACTTATGTAAATGGCCAGGAGTATTACCAGAAATATCAAAAGGGTGTGGCTGTTACTGGGCTGATTAATAAAGGCTCCAGCAAAAAGAGGGGTACTAAAATAACTTTTAAACCTGATCCAGAAATCTTTGAAATTATAGATTTTAAATTTGAAACCCTGGCCCGCCGATTACAGGAATCTGCCTTTCTCAATAAAGACTTGACCTTTATACTAACTGATAAGAGAGAAGGAAATTTAAGACAGGAAAAATACCAGTATGATGGTGGTATTAAAGCCTTTATAGAACATTTAAATAAAAACAGGACTGTCCTCCATGAAGAGATTATTTATTTCAAGGAAAATATTGAGAATATTGATATTGAAATCGGTATTCAATATAATGATGGCTATAATGAGAGAATCCTATCTTATGCCAATAATATTTCCACCACCGATGGAGGCTACCATGTTACTGGTTTTAAAACTGCTTTAACCAGAGCAATAAATAATTTTGCCAGGGAAAATAAGATAATTAAGAAAGAGGAAACCTTAAGTGGTGATGATGTAAGAGAGGGTATAACTGCTATTATCAGTGTTAAATTACCTGACCCACAATTTGACGGTCAGACCAAATCTAGATTAGGTAATATTGAATTAAGAAGCATAGTAGAAAATTCTGTTTATGATCATCTCCACCTATATTTTGATCTAAACCCTGAAGTGGCAAATATTATAGTAGAAAAGGCCTTACAGGCAGTAAGGGCCAGGAATGCTTCTAAAAAGGCCAGGGAATTAACCCGGAGAAAAAATGCCCTGAATTCAAATTCCCTTCCTGGCAAATTAGCCGATTGTACAAGCAGGAAGGCAGAAGAAAGTGAGTTATTTATAGTAGAGGGTGATTCTGCAGGGGGATCAGCAAAACAGGGAAGAAACCGCTATTTTCAGGCTATACTCCCTTTAAAGGGTAAAATCCTGAATGTAGAGAGGGCCAGGTTGGATAAAATACTGAGTAATACTGAAATTGCAACAATTATCACAGCCCTTGGTACCGGTATTGGGGAAGATTTTGATATAAGTAAACTTCGTTATCATAAGATAATAATCATGACTGATGCTGATGTTGATGGTGCCCATATTGCTACTTTAATCTTAACCTTATTTTATAGATATATGCCAGAATTAATAGAAAAGGGGCATATATATCTGGCACAGCCACCCCTTTATAAGGTAAGTTGGAATAAAAAAGAGCAGTATATCTATAATGATGAAGAGTTAAGTATAATTAGAGAAGAAATAAAAGGGAATTTTGTAATCCAGAGATATAAGGGATTAGGTGAAATGAATCCAGAACAATTATGGAGTACAACCATGAATCCAGAGACCAGAAAACTTTTAAGGGTAGAGATCAATAATGATATTGAAGCTGACGAGATATTTACCCAGCTAATGGGTTCCAATGCCAGCCTGCGCAAGGATTTTATTATCAATAATGCGGAACTGGTGAAGGAACTGGATATATAAAGGGGGTCTTTCCGTGAAAAAGATAATAAAAATTTTTATTATCTCCCTGGGATGCCTTCTCATTATTGGAATAACAGCAGTCTCTTTGATGGTGGGTATCACTATGTTTAACAATACAATGCAACTGGTTGATAATGAAAGTACAAATAATGAGAAGATGTATTCCTATCTGGAAGAAGTGGGCTTTGATCTGGAGGAATTTACTTCGAATTACAACATCGAGGCCATCTATATTCAATCTTCTACCGGTGATCATCTAATTCCAGCAGATTATATAAGCCAGGATGGAGACATGAGCAAAGATACCGTAATATTGGTTCACGGACTGGGCGGCAACCGGCTTTCCGTTTATCCAGTAGCCGCTGTTTTTCTTAAAAATGGTTATAATGTCCTGGCTTATGACCAGCGGAGTTCAGGAGAAAATAAAGCTCCCTATACTACCTTTGGTTATCTGGAAAGCCGGGACCTTAATGATTGTGTTGCCTATTTAAAATCCCTAAATGAAAATATTAAAATCGGTTTATGGGGAACTTCCTTCGGTGCAGCCACTGTAGGAATATTTCTGGGTACGGAAACTGCTAATGAGAATATCTCTTTTGCCGTCCTGGATTCACCGCTGAGTAATATGACTTATATGTTGGAAAGTGAATTAAAGAATATGGAGATCGGCATACCCGTAGATTATATGCTTCTGACAGGAAGTATAGTAACAAAAATAAAATTGGGGTTTTCCTATAAAGATACTGATGTCTGTCGTCATACTGTCCGGACCAATGTGCCTGTATTGATTATAAATAGCTATGCTGATACCTTAACACCCCATTTTATGAGTGTTGATATCTATAATTCAATTCCCCATAATAAAAAATACCTTTTTACTGTTGATGATAGCAGACATGCAGAAATCTTGTTTGACTACCCCGAAGAATATGAATGGAATATTTTAAACTTTATCGAACAGTATAATCTCTGAGAAAACTTTTTAATATTAAATAAGCTATCATTAAAGTATTGAAAAACCTGGATTAATATGATATTGTATCAGTAAGAATTACTATTACATAAATATTAAAAAAATTGAAAGGAGAGATTTTCTTGCAAAAATACCAGTGCACCGTATGCTATTATGTTTACGACCCGGCTGTTGGAGACCCTGATAATGGCATTGAACCAGGTACAGCTTTTGAAAACCTTCCCGATGATTGGGTCTGTCCAGATTGTGGAGTAGGAAAAGATATGTTTGAACCATATGATGAATAAATATTTAAAAAGAGTCGATATTTCGACTCTTTTTCTTACTCTATAGAAAGCAGATGACATTAAACTTATTTTATTATATTGACCATTTATTAAGATTATGGAGGATATGATAGGAGAAATACTTTTAGTGTTATTTTTTTATTTTTAAGGAGTATTTATAGATAAAAACCCTAATAAAATAAAGAAAAACTGATTTTTGCATAATAAATAGTTTAATGATAAAATAATACTAGTATTTAAGTTTTAATCTAAACAGGAGGCTATTTAATAGATGAAAGACAAAATGAAGAAATATTTTATTATAACCTATGGTTGCCAGATGAATGAACATGATTCAGAAAAATTGGCAGGAATGCTGGAAGCAATAGATTATCATAAAGCTGAAGAGGTGGAAGAGGCTGATATAATCTTGATAAATACCTGTACCATCAGGGAAAATGCGGAACTACGGGTTTTTGGAAAAGTAGGGGAGTTAAAACGCTTGAAAGAAAATAATCCTGACCTGATTATTGGGGTTGGTGGATGTATGATGCAGTCAGAAAAAGCAGTCAGGCACTTATATGAAAAACATCCCCAGGTAGACTTGATTTTTGGAACACATAATATTCATCATGTACCAGATTTAATTAAAAGAATTGAAAAAGAAAGAAGCAGGATTGTTGAGGTCTGGGATGAAGAAGAAGGTTTAATTCCAGATTTGCCTTCAGTCAGAGAAAGCGATTTTAAAGCCTGGGTTTCTATTATCCAGGGTTGCAATAATTTCTGCACCTATTGTGTTGTTCCCTATGTAAGAGGTAGGGAGAGAAGCCGTCCCTTTAAAGATATTATAAATGAAGTAGAAAAATTAGTGGCAGAAGGTGTCAAGGAAATAACTTTACTTGGACAAAATGTTAACTCCTATGGCAAGGATTTTAAAGAAAATATTGATTTTGCAGATCTACTTCAGGAGTTGGATAAGATTCCAGCTTTGTATAGATTACGTTATATGACTTCACATCCCAGAGATTTTTCCTTTAAACTTATCCAGGTAATAAAAGATACAAAAGCAGTCTGTGAACATTTTCATCTTCCAATTCAATCTGGTAGTAACAGGATCTTGAAGAAAATGAATCGGGGCTATAGCAGGGAAAAATACCTGGAATTAGTAAATAAGATCCGGCAGGAGGTACCTGAAGCAGCTATTACTACAGATATTATCGTTGGTTTTCCGGGAGAGACAGAAGAGGATTTTCAGGAAACCATAGATCTGGTAAAAGAAGTCAGATTTGATAGTGCTTTTACCTTTATCTATTCCCCCAGAACAGGAACCCCTGCTTCTAAAATGGAAGAACAGATTCCGGAAGATATTAAAAAAGAACGTTTAAGTAGATTAATGGCTTTGCAGAACCAGATTAGTTTAGAAAAAAACCAGGCAGAGCTTGGTAAGGTTGTAGAGGTATTGATTGAGGGAGAAAGTAAAAACAATCCAGAAACCCTGATGGGAAGGGATAGAAGAAATAAACTGGTAATAATTCCAAAAAAAGATGGTTTAATCGGTGAAATAGTGAATGTCAGAATAAACAAGGTCCAGAGTTTTACACTATATGGAGAGGTGGTTTAGTTGAGCCAACTAACCCCAATGATGGAGCAATACCTGAAAATTAAAGAAAAATATAAGGATGCCATACTTTTTTTTCGTCTCGGTGATTTCTATGAAATGTTTTTTGAAGATGCTAAAATAGCAGCCCGGGTCCTGGATATTGCTCTGACCGCCCGTAATAAGGGAGGTGGGGAAAAAGCCCCTATGGCAGGTGTGCCCTATCACTCAGCAGACTCATATATAGCTAAATTAATTGAACAAGGATTTAAAGTTGCCATTTGTGAGCAGCTAGAAGATCCAGCAGAAGCCAATGGACTTGTAGAAAGGGATGTAATCAGGGTTATCACTCCTGGGACTATCATTGATAGTGATATTCTCCAGGATAAAGAAAATAATTATCTTGCTGCTATTGTAATTTTCCAGGAAATGATAGGTTTTTCCTATATAGATATTTCTACAGGAGAATTTTATGTTACTGAATTATCTCTGAATAATTTTGATAAACTATGGGATGAATTGGATAGGATCCAACCGAGAGAGCTCATCAGGGATGATTTATTATTGAATAAAAAAGATTTTCAATATTTCTGTGAGAGAAACAAGGTCTTATTAAATGAGCTTAAGGGAATTAATCTAAAAGGGGCAGAAGAATTATTGCTGGACCATTTTCAGATAAATTCCTTATCTATCTATGGCCTGGAAGAATCTCCTGCAGCTTTAATAGCTGCTGGAGAGGTCTTGAGTTTTGTCCAGGAAACCCAGAAAAAAACCCTGAAACATATTAATAGACTTAGTTTTTATAATTTAAATGATTATATGCTTCTTGATACGGCTACCAGGAGAAACCTGGAACTGACTACTTCTATACAGGATAATAGGAAAAAGGGAAGTCTTCTTGCTGTTCTGGACAAAACTTTAACTTCAATGGGTGGACGTTTATTAAAAAAATGGATCAACCAGCCCTTAATTAAAAAAGATTTAATAGAAGAAAGGCTTAATGCTATTGAAGAATTAAAAGGAAATTTCTTATTATTACAGGCTATCCGGAATAATATAGATGGTATATATGATCTGGAGAGAATCCTTTCCAGAATCACTTATGGCAGTGCCAATGCCAGGGATCTGACTGCTTTAAGTTATTCCCTGGAAAAACTTCCTGCTTTAAAAAACAATCTTTTATTATTATCTGCTGATTTTTTCAGCAGACTTAATAGGGATTTTGACACACTGGAGGATATTGCTGATCTTTTAGCTAAGGCCATTGTTGATGAACCACCTGTCTCTATCAGGGAAGGTGGCCTTATAAGAGACGGCTATAATGAAGAATTAGACAGGCTAAGGGCTATAATGCGCAATGGCCGGCAGTGGATAAGTAATCTCCAGGCCAGTGAAAGGGAAAGGACAGGAATTAATTCCTTAAAAGTGGGTTATAATAAGGTTTTTGGTTATTATATAGAGGTTACCAGGGCAAACCTGGACAAGGTTCCAGAAGATTATACCAGGAAGCAAACCCTGGCCAATAGTGAAAGATATATAACCCCGGCCTTAAAGGAAATGGAAAACCAGATCCTTTCAGCTGAAGAAAGGGTTAATGATTTAGAGTATGAACTATTTCTTGAAATCAGGGCTTTTATTGAGAAGAATATTGAAAGAATAAGAAAAATAGCCAACATAGTTGCACTTATTGATGTTATCTCATCCCTGACCCTGGCTGCTGTGGAAAATAACTATACAAAACCTCTTATTTCAGAGGAAATTGTCATAGAGATAAAAGAAGGCAGACATCCGGTAGTGGAAAAAGTGGTTAAAGAAAAATTTGTACCTAATGATACCTATCTTGACCAGGATTACCACCGTTTTCTAATTATAACTGGTCCCAATATGTCAGGTAAATCAACCTATATGCGGCAGGTTGCTTTAATAGTATTAATGGCCCAGATTGGCAGCTTTGTCCCTGCAAGTTTTGCCAAAATAGGTCTTGTTGATAGAATTTTTACCAGAATCGGTGCCAGTGATAGCCTGAGTACAGGGCAAAGTACCTTTATGGTGGAAATGAATGAAGTAGCCAATATCCTTAATAATGCCAGCTCCAGGAGTCTGATTATTCTGGATGAAGTTGGACGGGGAACCAGTACCTATGATGGCTTGAGTATTGCCTGGGCAGTCAGTGAATATATCAATAACCCCGGGAAAATAGGAGCCCGTTCCTTATTTGCTACACATTATCATGAGCTAACCCGGCTGGAAGAGTCTTTTGCCGGCATAAAAAACTTTAATGTACTGGTTGAGGAAAGTGAAGCAGGCATTCATTTTCTTCATAAAATTGTTCCAGGTAAAGCTAATGAAAGTTATGGTATTGAAGTAGCCAAATTAGCTGGATTACCAGAAGAGGTTATAGATAAGGCTAATGGTATTCTAAAAGAGCTGGAAAGTAATAACAAGGAATTATTAATAGCTGAAGAAGGGAACCAGGATCTTGATAAGCAGAATCAAAAAAAGGATAATAGCAGAGGGCAAATGGCCTTATTTGAAGAAAGGAAAAATAGAAGGCAAGAAGAGATTTTAGAAAAACTAATAAATAAAAATCTTTTTAATTTAACTCCAATAGAGGCCATGAATTTTCTGTACCAGTTACAGGAAGAAGCCCGGAAAGGTATCAGGTGATTTGCTTATGGGTATAATTAAACAATTACCGGAGCTAGTTGCTAACCAGATCTCGGCTGGTGAAGTTATAGAAAGACCTGCTTCAATAGTAAAGGAATTAGTAGAAAACTCTATTGATGCCGGTAGTACTGAGATCATTATCGAAGTTGAAAATGGTGGTAAAGACAGTATACGGGTAATAGATAATGGTAAGGGGATAGCTGATGATGATCTGGAATTGGCTTTTGCCCGTTATGCAACCAGTAAAATTGAAACTGTTAGTGACCTTTATTCTATCCGGACCCTGGGCTTCAGGGGTGAAGCCCTGGCCAGTATATCTTCTATCAGTAAGGTGGAGATTTATTCCCGCAGCAAAGATTCTTTAAAGGGATCAAGAATGTTATTGGAAGGTGGGGAAATCATAAAAAAAGAACCTGCCGGAATCCCTGTTGGTACAGATATTACTATAAAGGATATATTTTATAATACACCAGCCCGTTATAAATATTTAAAGACCATTAATACTGAATTTGGCCATATAAGTAATATCATTAGTAGAGAGGCTCTGGCTTATCCGGAAATTAAATTTACCCTGATACATAATAAAAGAGAAGTATTAAAAACTCCTGGTACCGGAGAACTCCTGGATGCTATTTACACTATCTATGGGGAAGAGATAATAAACCAGCTAATTAAGATGGATTATGAAGAGAGTTATATTAAAATAAATGGCTTTATAAGCAGACCAGACTATACCCGTTCTTCCAGAAGCCATCAGCTCTTTTTTGTCAATAAGAGAACGGTTTATAACCGTTCTTTAAGCAGGGGAATAGAGAAGGGTTATCATGGTTTTATTGCACCAGGCAGATATCCGCTGGTATTTTTAAATATAAAGTTAAACCAGGTTCTGGTAGATGTCAATGTTCATCCCAGTAAAAGAGAAGTAAAATTTAGTAGAGAAGAAATAATTGAGAAAATAGTCGAAAAGGGAGTTAAGAAAACCCTTAGCCAGGTAAATACTGCAGTCCAGTTAAAGATAAATAAAAGACGAGAAGCTAAATTTCAAGAAACTAGATTTAATTTTAAGGAATATCTGGACAGGCCCAATTTATATCCAGGCCAAATTGGGTCAGAGGAAAGGGCAAGGGAGATCCACAGTACTAATATCCAGGCTAATGATAAGCAAGAAAGTGCTGAAAAAGCGAAGGATAATCTAATAACCTTGACAGAGAAAAGAGATAATATAAGTGGGTCCAGGACAAGGACTGACAAGAGGGTAATTGGAGAAGAGAAAGCTCCTTTTAGGGCAGGTAAGATAAAAAGAATCTTCGGCCAGATACTAAATACTTATATTCTGGCAGAAGGTACTGATGGCCTTTATATTATAGATCAACATAATGCCCATGAAAGGGTAATCTATGAAAGATATTTTAATAAATTTAATCAGGAGGAAATTATTAGACAGGCCTTAATAGTTCCTGTTAATATTGAATTGACAACCGGAGAAGCAGAGTTAATAAATAAACATTTATCTCTCTTAAATAAACTGGGAATTAAAATAGAAACCTTTGGCAGTAACAGCTTTATTGTAACAGAATTGCCTGTTTTTCTTAAAAATATATCTGGAAATGTGATAGTCAGAGAAATAATTGACCGGATCATAGAAAACAGGCAAAGCCATCAAGCAGCTGAACTGATCACTGATCTAATCAGTCTTATGGCCTGTAAAGCAGCTATAAAAGCAGGAAAGTATATGGATATGAGAGAAATGGAAGAATTGCTGCTTGATCTATTTAAGACAGAGAACCCGGAACGTTGTCCCCATGGCAGGCCTATAATTGTTCAAATTAGCAATGCAGATATTGCCAGGAGTATGGGGAGATAGAAAAGGAGATGAAGATGGCAAAATATCCCTTACTTATAATTACAGGTCCAACTGCAGTAGGTAAAACAGAACTTTCTTTAAAAATTGCTGAAAAAGTACGGGGTGAAATAATTTCAGCTGATTCCATGCAAATCTATCGCTTTATGGATATTGGAACAGCTAAAGCCAGTGCTGAGGACAGGGCCAGGATTAAACATCACATGATTGATATTATAAATCCTGATGAAAAGTATTCTGTAGCCCAATATCAGAAAGAAGTAGACAGGTTAATCAGGGAGATATCTGCAAAGGGGTCTTTGCCAATACTGGTAGGTGGTACCGGCCTATATATAAGGGCTGTAGTACAGGGTTTCCTTTTTCCAGAAATGGAGGTTAACTATCAGTTAAGGGCAGAGTTAAATGAAATAGCCAGAAAACATGGTTCAGCCTACCTCCATCAGAAATTAGCAGAAATTGACCCTGACCAGGCCAGAAAAATCCATCCTAATGATCTGCGGAGAATTATCAGGGGAATCGAGATTTATAAAGAAACTGGCCATAATATGACCTATTATCTTGAAAAACAAAAAAATGCTCCTCCCCGTTATAATACCCTGAAAATCGGTTTAATCAGGGATAGGGAAGAATTGTACTCCAGGATTAATGCAAGGGTAGACCAGATGATAGAAGAGGGTTTAGTGGAGGAAATTAATAATATAATCAAGGATGGTTATAAGATGAGTGCTACTGCCTTACAAGGGTTAGGTTATAAAGAAATTATAGGTTATTTAAAAAATGAATATTCCCTGGAAGAAGCAAAGGAAATTCTCAAAAGGAATACCAGGCACTATGCCAAAAAGCAGATTACCTGGTTTAAGGCAGAAAAGGATATTCATTGGTTCAATTTGACAGGCCTAAATACTGGTGAAGCATATCAGGAGATCCTATGCCTGATTGCAAATTGGAAAAAGGATATATGATGATCCCGATACAGATATAAAGATGATAAAAGCATATATTGTAAAAAGCCTCCATCCTGGATAGCCTGATTCATTTAAATTTGATTATCTGGATGGAGTTTTTATATTTTTATAGGGCTATTTTAAATAAAAGCAAAAATATTATTTATATCTTTACAGGTAACATTTACAGGCTATTATACATATAATACCCTTGTAAGTTAAAAAAACAGGTGAGGGAAATGTATCATAAAAAAAGATTTTCCCAGGATTATATTATAGAAAAATTTACAATGGGTAAAATCCCTATGACAGAAGCCTTTAATAAATTCTTCAATTACCATGAACTTAATATAGAGGAAAGGAATGAAAATAGATATTTCCGGGAAGAAAGAAGCCTGGAACTGAATATAGTAAAGAAAAAAGAAAAAAATCAGGAAGATAGAGAAAAACTTAATAAATTATTAGAAGAGATGGATTCCCTTATTGGCCTGGAAGAGGTAAAAAAAATAATCAGGGAATATATTGCTTTTATTAAAGTGCAGCAATTAAGGGAAAGATACCAGCTGAAAACAAGTCCAGTTGTAATGCATATGATCTTTAAAGGAAACCCTGGAACAGGAAAGACAACCATGGCCAGAATTATAGGAAAAATATTTAATGAGATCGGCTACTTACAGGGTGGAGAATTAATAGAAGCAGAAAGAGCTGATCTGGTTGGGGAATATATTGGCCATACTGCACAAAAAACAAAAAAATTACTGGAACGGGCCCTGGGTGGAGTTTTGTTTATTGATGAAGCTTATTCATTGGCCAGAGGAGGTGAGAAGGATTTTGGTAAAGAATCCATAGATACTATAGTTAAGGCTATGGAGGATTATAAAGATAAGCTGATTATTATTTTAGCCGGTTATCGGGATGAAATGAACTTTTTCTTAAGAACCAATCCAGGCCTGGCTTCCCGTTTTGCCATTCAGATTGATTTTCCTGATTATACAATAGATGAGTTAGTCCAGATTGCTAATTTAATGTATAAAGAAAGGGAATATATCCTGGATGAAAAAAGTAAACATTATATATATAGGATATTAAGTGAAATAAGAAATAAAGAAATTATTAATGGTAATGCCAGAACAGTCAGGAATCTGGTAGAACGCTCCATCAGGCAACATGCCAGGAGAATCATTAAGCAAAAAAATATTAGCAAGAAAGACCTGATATATATCACGAAAGAAGACCTGATTGGGGAGGAAGGCAATAATGAAAAAATGCCTTGTAACCGGGATGCCTAATGTAGGTAAAACTTCTTTTGTAATCAATTTTGCAGAATATATGGGGGTTAAGGAATTAAAATTACATGTCAAACAGGTAGCTGGTTATACCGCTATTAATAATTATAGCCTTGATGAGGCAAGAAGAAAACTGATATCAGTAAAAGACAATGCAACCAAAGAGGTACAGCTTATAAAATTAGAAATTGCCAAAGGAAAAAGCATTAAGGAACTCCAATTAATCGATAGTTGTGGTTTAAGTGATGGTATACATCCTGATGAAGAAGTAAGATTAGCCATGGCCAGAACCCTCAAACTTATCCGGGATACTGAGTTTATTTTACATATAATTGATATTAATAATATAAAAAAAGATAAAAAAGACAGGGATATCCTTTTACCAGTAGACAGACTTATCCTTGATTATGCCTCTCTTGAAAAAAGATATGCAATTCTGGCCAATAAAATGGACCTTTCCTGTGCTGAATTGAATTTTAAGCTATTAAAAAACCACTTAAGGGATATAATTGTAATACCTATTTCTTCCCTATATAAAGAGGGATTTAAAGAAGTCAAAAAAATGGTGTTAAGTTATGTATAAAAGATTTTTGGGTATCTTCCTGATGGGACTTGTCATAAAAATGATGGATGATTATATAGATAAGGAGATTGATCTACTAAAAGGACAATGGAATCTATCTTTAATATTTAAAAATGCTATCCTGCCTTATGCACTCCTTTTATTAATATTTAGTTTATATTTTAATTTTTCTGAAGCAGTCACTATCTTTGCTGCCAGTTATTTTCTGGGAATGGCCAGTGAGTTAAAAGAAACTTTACCCAGTGGACTAATGGCCTGGCAAGAAGGAATTATATTATTAATACTTATTACTTATATTACGTCAGTTCAGGAAAGCCTTGCGGCTATATTGATAGTAATTACTATACAGTTAATAGATGATTTCCTGGACCTGAAAAAGGATAAATATATAGATAATAGAAATCTTGTCAATAAACTGGGTAAATTTAATGCTAGCTTAATAACCCTTGCATTAATGATAATATCATTAAAATATTTTTTAGAAAAAAGCCTTTATTGTTATTCAGCTCTTATATGCTTATATATATTACTTTATCTTATTGAAAAAAAATACGGGAAGGATGAAAGTGTTAACAAATATAATACTTTTGCTTATCATAACAATAATTATCAGCTTTAATCTTGGTTTTTATCTGGGGAAAAAGAGGGGTAAGAAATTAATCTTAAACTCCCTTCCTCTTTATTATAAAGAATTATCTCTAAAAAAAGGTTACTGTATAAGTTGTGGGGAGAAATATATGGTAAAACTAGATGAAGAAGGTAATTAAAATAATTATATTTTGCAGGATTTTTATTTCAACTGTAGAATTATTTAATAGATC
>Ga0209537_1003996_pt1 | contig 12969 bp, 16 predicted proteins | sample BioPla4DNA1_FD_187698 | JGI IMG/M metagenome (GOLD analysis project Ga0209537, IMG submission 187698) | Biogas fermentation microbial communities from Germany - Plant 4 DNA1 (SPAdes) (version 2) | ecosystem: Engineered > Bioreactor > Anaerobic > Digestate | place: Bielefeld, North...
ACCCTCTATTTCTTTAATGGTAAATCCATGGTCTTTCAGTACCTTCCTCATTAAATTTGCTGACTCTTTTTCCTCACCAGAGATTTCAGCCTGATTCCATATCTGGGTGGATACGTCTATTAACTCATCCTTTATCTTGTCTACATAATTTAACAAATCCTGTTTATTCAAATTAAATCCTCATTTTAGTGTATAGGTTTTACTTTAAAAATTTATGCTATACCAAGGGTACAAGTAAGGGTTCCCTTATCTAATTATACCACTTATATTATTCTTACAATCAATTTCCATAAATATACACAAAACTAAATTAGCATGACTTTAAAATCCTAGCTTATAGGAGTCCCCTATTAATAGAAAAAGCCTATGGCATAAACCCATAGGCTTTTTTATACTTTTACTTACTTTAATTCTTTAAAGACTACCTCTATTTCAAGAACTGTATTTGTTCTGTTGATTGTCAATTTAGCCTTATCTCCTTGCTTATATTTATATAAGGCTTTTTTCAATTGATTCATATTTTCTATGGAAGTATCATCTATCTTTGTGATTATATCCCCTATTAATAGTCCTGACTCATAGGCAGGAGTGTCTTCATGGACTTGAAGGAGTACTACTCCTTTTTCCACTGGTAGTTTTACCCCAAAGGTTCTTTGATAATCTTCAACGGAGGCACCAGTTATGCCCAAGACAACAGTTTGGAATTTACCATGTTCTATTACTTCCTCTACTATGGCCTTGGCTTGATTAATTGGAATGGAGAATCCTAAACCTTCTGCTGATTTTATCTTTGCAGTATTGATACCTATTACCTCTCCCTTACTATTTAAAAGGGGGCCACCACTATTGCCAGGATTGATGGAAGCATCTGTTTGTATCAAGTCTTCTATTACATTGTTGTTGCTTACCCTAATTGACCTGTGAAGGCCAGATATTATACCTGAGGTTACAGTTCTTTGAAACTCTAAGCCTAAGGGATTTCCAATAGCTACAACGATTTCCCCTACTTCCAGTTTGTCTGAATCCCCTAAGTCAGCTACAGGTAGGTTTGTTGCATCTACTTTAACTATGGCTAAATCCAAAAGGCTATCGTTCCACAAAACTGTACCAGGTTTTTTTTCTCCATTTTCAAACAATACATGGACTGACTTTGCTTTTCCATCGGCTACTACATGAGAATTAGTTAAAATATATCCATTGGAATCTACTATAACTCCTGAACCTACCCCTTCTACCTCCTGGGATGAAAAAAATGGAAATGGCAATTGTTGTACTTCCACAGTAGTTATACCTACTACTGAGCTCATGGCCTTTTTCGCCACAGCTGATACTGTATTTATATCATCATTGGTAACTATATTAATGGGAGTAGATGACACATATTGGGTATTGTTTGGATTTGGTAGTACCTTTCCATATAGGATTGGTGCAATATAGATGGAGGCTACCCCCCCTATTATGGAAGAAACTAGTGCAAGGGCTATATAAGATATTAGGCTACCTCTAAAGGACCTCTTCCTTTTTTTCTTTACTTTATTTTCCTCCACATCATCCTTTTCTCTAGATATAATAATGTCTTGAGGAATTTTATATTCTTCATTTTCTATTTCAGACCTAAATACTTCCTGATTATGGTTTTCTTCCACCAAATAATCATCAGGGTTCTTTTCTTCTTCTATAAATTCATCGAAATTTCTCTTTTCGTCCATAGTATACCTCCCTTTCTTGTATTGATAATTATGACCAATAGTTAGTAATGACTAGTAAATATCTGTTACTTGTATTTTACCCTCCTATTATAAAAAAAATATGGTGAAATTATGTTATTTCTGTGTGATTTATTTAATGATTATCATTTTCTTAAGTATAACATTTATCAATCTTAATCTTTTTAGAAAACTTAGGATTTTTTTATAAAATTTCAATATTTTCCTTTTATATTAAAGCTAAGTTTTCATCTTTGATATAATATATAAAAAGGGAAATAGTATAGAGAGGTGATTATATGACCTATAGAATATATTTAGTTGAAGATGACAAAAATCTAAACCTAGTACTTTCATCATATTTAGAAAAGGAAGGCTGGCATGTTCAACCCTTTTTTAATGGGGAAGATGCTATGAAAAACATCTCTAATCCCCCAGATTTATGGATTTTAGACATTATGCTTCCAGATATCGATGGATACCAGCTTATCAAGGAAATTAAGGACGCAAGTCCCCATATACCAGTCATATTTATATCAGCTAGGGATGCTGATATTGATAGGGTATTAGGTTTAGAATTGGGAAGCGATGATTATTTGGCTAAACCCTTTTTGCCTAGGGAACTGGTAATTAGGGCTAGAAATCTTTTAGAAAGGTTCTACCACAAAAAACCCTATACCATATATAATCTTCCTCCCTATACTATCAATGAAAGTAGTAGGATTGTAAAATTAGAAGATGAAACTATAGACCTTACTTCTAAGGAATATGAATTATTATTGTATTTTGCTAAAAATCCCAATATTGCCCTATCTAGGGAACAGATTTTAAACCATATATGGGGCAGTGATTATTTCGGTTCCGATAGGGTGGTAGACGACTTAGTAAGGAGACTTAGAAAGAAGGTTCCTAAGTTAGATATTGAAACCATCTATGGTTACGGTTACAGGGTGAATAAAAGATGAAAAACTATCCCTTATCAATTCAGATTTGGATTGTAATAGCCATTATTACCTTAAGCATTTCCATATTATTAGCCTTCATACTTCCCAGTGCTTTAAGAAGTTTTTTCACTGAGGAGATTTATGAAACTATTAGGGCTGCCCAGGACCTAGTCTTTAATCAATTTGAAGGTAATGTATATAGGGACTATATAGGGCCTAATTTCTTCGGCACAGATGAGGAAATCTTAAACAATATTCGAACTGTCCGCCATATCATCATTTATGATAATAATAAGGTAATTTTGAATACATCAATTACTATGGACTTCTTGGAAAAGGTAAAAAATCAAGCCCTGGCCCAAAAAGCAGTCAGTCAAGAATACAGCGGTAAAATCAACGATGAAAATGTATTCTATATCATCTCAAAGGGTAAAGCCTTAGGATATGATGCTTTTTTTGTTTCCTATATGGGGGATTCCTATAGGGAAGATTTGGTTAAGACCTTATTTAAAAAGCTTATTTCAGTTGTTATTATTGTGCTTTTATTCAGTTGGTTGCCTGCCATATTGTTATCAAAATACTTGTCTAAGCCCCTAGTAGATTTAGAAAGAAAAGTGGAAAAGTTAGCCAATAATCAATGGAAGGAACCAATTATCATAGATAGGAAGGATGAAATTGGAAGGCTAGGCTCATCCATTGAATATTTGAGAAAGCAGCTTATTAGGCAAGATGAAGCAGAGCAGTCTTTTCTGCAGCATGTATCCCATGAATTGAAGACACCAGTTATGGTAATCCAGTCCTATGCAGAGGCTATTAAGGATGGCATCTATCCAATGGGCAACTTAGAATTATCCCTAAATGTCATAACTGATGAATCTAAAAGGCTTGAGAAGAAAATAAAGGATTTATTGTATATAAATAAGCTGAATTATTTATCTAGCCACAATATAGAAAAGGTTAAGTTTTCCTTAGATGGTCTCATTCGTCATGTGGTAGACAGGTTTAACTGGCACAAACCCAATATCCATTGGCAATTAGAGCTTGAACCTATTTCCATAGAAGGAGACCAGGACCAGTGGAGGGTAGTCATAGAAAACCTGCTAGATAACCAGATACGATATGCAGAAAAGGAAATCCTAATATCCTTAAAAAATACAGATAAAAAAACAATCCTTAGATTTTGGAACGATGGGCCTCCTATAGAAGAAAAGTTAGCTAAGACCTTATTCCATAAATTTAATAAGGGCTATAAAGGCGAATTCGGCCTGGGTCTTGCCATTGTTCACAGAATACTTATAAGCCATGGTTCTAAAATATACGCCAAAAATGAAGAAAAAGGGGTATCTTTCTATATAGAAATATAATTTTGGGAGGGAGTGCTTTGAAAAAATTAAATGTTAAGGTAGAGCATATTTACCATAGCAGCTTTACTGTAGAGACGGAAAACTATTTTCTTGTATTTGACTATTATAAGGGAAACATCAATCTAAGGGATAAAAAGACTATTGTATTTGTTAGCCATGGCCATGGTGACCATTTCAATCCTAAAATCTTCAAATGGCAAAATAGTACTAAGGATATAAACTATATATTAAGCTCAGATATAAAACTTGATTTTGAAGATGAAAATATTCATTTTATGAATCCTTATGAAACAATGTCCTTAGGCGGAGTAAGTATAAAGACCTTTGGTTCTACTGATTTAGGAGTTTCCTTCCTTATAAATGTAGACAACATAAATATCTTTCATGGTGGAGACTTAAATTGGTGGCATTGGGAAAACAATTCAATAGAGGAAAATCTACATGAAGAAAAAATCTTTAAAGAAGAAGTGGAAAAGATAAAGGGTGAAAGCATTGATATTGCCTTCTTTCCAGTAGACCCAAGACTTGGCACAGCCTTCTATTATGGTGGAGAATACTTTATTGAAGAAATAAAGCCCAAGATTTTTATTCCTATGCATTTTGGGGATAAGTTTTCAATCACCTCCGACTTTATCCACAGAATGAAAGATAATGATACAAATATTGTGGAAATCAACAGTAGTAATCAAAAGTTTACTTTTAGCTAACTTTAAATCTAGCAGGTAGTGACCTTGCAATATTGCAAAGCTTACTTTAGGAAGGAGGCTATAACCTAAAAGCGGATCATATCCTTGAACCAAAAACCTTGGCTATAGCGGAGAATAGTACTGAAATAAGAGGGGTTCAAAATTATTAAATGAAAAAAGAGGGTGAAGTTTAAACTTCTCCCTCCTTTTTTTCCCTTAACTTCTCTTTAATAAATCTTATATCATCTATGATATATCTATGTTTCACTTCTGCCACGTTGAAATTAACCAATTTGAAGACAAATTCAAAGAAATATCCTCCGCATATGGACATTATTGCAGTTCCAATACCTACAGAACCACCTAAAAGATAGCCTATTATTAATACTGTTACTTCTATGGTGTTTTTTACAAATTTTACGCTCTTTTTAGTCTTCTTGGTTATGGCTACCATCAATCCATCCCTAGGTCCTATGCCATACCCTGCTCCAACATACAAATAACATGCAAATCCTATGATTAATAGGCCTGCAAGGATTAGTAACAGGCTAGGAATGAAGGAATCAAACTTGGGTACTAAGTTGCTTGCTATTATAAGATCTATAAATATACCAACAAAAATCATATTGAAGACAGTACCCCATCCCACGTTTTCTCCTAAATATATATCTATTAATACTATAACAAAACCAACTAATATACTTGCCTTGCCTATTGTTATATTAAGAATATTTCCAATGCCTTGATTAAGTACATCCCAAGGAGCAATTCCTAAATTGGCATTAATGGCCATTACTATGCCAAGTGCATAAAGAAAATATCCTGAAAAAAGTCTCACAAAATTTAATCCTATTTTTTTCATAGAATTGACTCCCCTAAGATTAATCTTAGCCTATTACATCTAATGGGTTAACTGTGCAGGTTTAATTCCATCTTAAAAGCTTTCATATTGTTTAATAATCGTCTAAAAATGAATACTTTTCTCCATCCTTTTGCCAGCCTAATATGCCATCTATATTCACATTTTCTGCTGCCCTAAAGATATTTATATCTACATTGACAAAATCTTCCTTTAGCTTTTCTATTAAATCCTTTATTTCATACCTCTTATTCCCTATCCTCTTAGCTGCCACCATGCAGGCACAGTTTAATGGCCATATGCCTGCATTTTGAATAAATCTTTGAATATATTTTTCCTCTATGAGATATAAGGGCCTTATTAATTCCAATCCCTCAAAGTTTTTAGCCCTTAGCTTTGGCAGCATAGTCTTAAAATTTCCTGCACATAATATATTCAGCATAGTAGTCTCTATGACGTCGTTAAAATGATGGCCTAAGGCTAATTTGTTGCAGCCTAGTTCCTTAGCTTTACCATATAAAGAGCCTCTCCTCATCCTAGCACACATATAACAGGGATAGTCCTTTGCAATTTTATCTGCCACCTGAAATATGTCTGCATCATATATATGAACTGGTATCTCCAAGTACCTGCAGTTTTCCTCTAGGAGTTTTCTTATATCCGGATGATAGCCTGGATCCATGGCTATAAACTCTAATTCAAAATTTCTATTTCCATTTCTGTACAACTCCTGAAAGAGCTTAGCCATTAGTAGGCTGTCCTTTCCTCCAGAAATGGCAACAGCAATCCTGTCTCCATCTTCAATTAACTCATATTCCTTTATGGCTTTAATAAATTTTGCCCATATATGCTTCCTATAGGTTTTTATTATACTTCTTTCTATTTCTTTTAAAGGTTTTCTTTCATTAAAGGGTACTAGAACCTCGCAACCTGAGCCTCTTAAACCCTTATCCTTATCTTCCATTTTATCACTCCATTAACCTTATTGACAACTACTTAGCCTTTAATAATATATCATATTCTCTTATTTTAATTCAAGGCAAGACCATTTTATTTGTATGCAGTAGCTGAATCAAAAATGTTAATTGTAGCAAACTAATAAAAATATTTTAGAAAGGAGAAAAGCATATGCTAGATAAAATAATCATAATTGGAAACGGTATAGCAGCCCTTTCTGCCATAAAAGCCATAAGAGAAGTTGATAAGGATAGTGAAATTCATTTATTTGGGGAAGAAGTCTTCTATCCCTATAGTAGAATTAGGCTATCAAAAGGACTTCTGTCTACACTTCAAGAAGACAAAATCTTGCTCCAAAAGTGGGAATGGTATGATGACAATAATATTAACTTGTATTTAGGCAGCAAAATTGTTTCAATAGATACTGATAAAAAGGTGGTAAAGCTATATGATGATGGATTAATTAGTTACACTAAACTCCTCCTAGCAGCTGGTTCTAGCAATAATAAGCCTAATATAACTGGGATAGAAAAGCCTGGTGTGTATTCTTTGAGGACCCTCCAGGATGCTTGGGATATAATGGATGGTTTGAAGAATAGTCAAACTATCTTGGTCATAGGCGGGGGGGTTCAGGGTTTAGAAATAGCCTGGGCACTAGTTCAGATGGATAAAAATGTAATTATAGCTCAAATCACTGACAGATTAATGAGCAAGCAATTAGATGAGAAGTGTTCAAAGATATTGAAAAATAAAGTTATTGAAAAGGGGGTTAAAATCCTATTCAATGCAAATGTATCAGAAATAATTGGTAAAGATAGGGTTGAGGGATTTAAATTATCTAATGGGGAAAAATATGAATGTGATGCAGTAATATATTCCATTGGAACAAGGCCAAATATAGATTTCTTACAAGGAACACCTATAGATACAGACAGGGGAATTATAGTAAATAACAGAATGGAAACTAATATTGAAGGGATTTTTGCTGCTGGTGATATAGCACAATATAACGGAAATATCTTTGGCCTATGGAATATAGCCATTGAACAAGGTAAGGTAGCTGGATACAATATGGCAGGTAGAGATACTAAATATAAATATGTCCCTCCAGTTACCACATTAAATGCCTTTGATCTAACCCTATTTTCCATGGGTATCGTAGATGAAACTATGGTAACTGATACTATGGTGGAGGAAAATATAGGGGACAATACTTATAAGAAAATATTTATAAAAGATAACTATATAAAAGGAGCCATTGTAGTTGGCAATATTAGACTATCACCCGTTTTGAAATCTGCCATCGAAAAGAAAGTAAGCCTAGAAGGCGTTGACTATAAGAATATGCCAATAGATGACTTGATTCAGTTGCTAAAAACTAAGTAAGGAGGAAAAATAATGGCACATATTCAGTTTTGTGAAAACAACTTTTCTCATGGTACTGAGGAAGTAGTAAATAAATTAAAAGATGAAAATTATGATTTGGAAGTAGAGTCTTGTCTTGGGTTTTGTGGGGACTGCGCTGTAAGTCCCTTTGCCTTGGTAAATGATGAATTACTACAGGCAGATACTCCCAATGACTTATATGAAATGATTAAGGACTACTTAGATAATTAAAATGACTCTGAAATTCAGAGTCATTTATTTAAAATAATCTTTCCTCTATTTGAGCCTTTACTTCCTCTGGAGTTAAGCCTCGAGCATTTACTACTGGTGCCTTAGTGGCTGTATCGCTAATGCCTAACATATCAGTATTATAGCCTGCTGTTACTATAACGTCTACTTCCTTTAATTTAGGAATATTCTTATCAATGGATTCACTTAGTACTTCTACTGAATACCCTTCCCTTGTCAGGTAGTCAGCTATATTGCTTAACCCTTTTTCAACTCCTACTTTTCTCATTGATGATCACCTCTACTTATTTATAGTTGTTTTCCTTTGCTATGGCCTCTTCTCTTATTTCTTCCCTCATGGCTTCTAGAGATTCTAATCTCCTTTTATTCTTTTCTTTTAATTCTTTTTTAGTTTTTTCATCATCAGTCTTTGCTATCATTTCCTCTGCCAACCTGTAGTTTTTTATAGTATTGTCAATGTTAAATTGAATTTTATCTACATTATCCCTTCTATCGTCTGGTTTTGGCTTCTTGCTCCTGTGCATATTACCCTCCTATTCCTTATTAATTAACTTCTTTTGTCCCATTGCTACCAGGTTTCTAGCTGCCATTCCACCTACAGAATGTTTTTTCTCCTTTTCTGAATTGCTTTGATTATCTATGCTCAATTCATTTGCAATCTCCATTTTCAATTCTTCTAGTGCCTTTAATGCATTGGGACTCGACATCTTTTTAGACAAAAAAATCACCTCACTTTTTCTTAGCTACATTAATATTTTTGTTTATTAAACTTATTAAGATACTAGGTAATTTTTGCTTAAATATAAAATTAATTTTAAGCCTTTTCTATTAACATTAATAAATCTTTTTTGACAGAAGTTCTTAAAATATGCATATTTCTGACATTATATGGGTATTTCGCACTATTCTGTTATTGACATTTTTTTCCTATACTTTAAAGTAAGGGTTAATATCATTATTTCAAGGGTGGGAGATATTGTGGATAAGGATAATACAAAAAAATAGGTCTTAGTTGGTTTAGAGCAAATGTTTTTAAAGAAAACCAAGCTGAAAACAACTTAGGTGGAAAAATGGACAAGGCTGAATCATCTGAAGATGAGAGCTTGCCAAGTATGGACAAGGCTGAAAACTTAGAAAAAGAATATGAAAACCTAATACTTCCAAAGGACAAGCAGGATAAAGTAGTGCAGGATTTAATTGTTTCTTTAGAGAATTTAATTAAAGACAGGCAACTGATTATCTATAAAAACAAAAGTCTTGAAGACCAGTTGTCCTCTGCCAATGAAACTATCAGCAGGATGAAAAAGGAATTAATTAAGAAGGAACAACAATTGCAGGAAAAAAATAAGGAGATTAGGGACTTAGAAAGCAACCTAACCAATAAACAGATGAGTTATGAGCAATTGCTGGAAGATTATAAGGAGTTTCAGGAAAATTCCAATATGGAATATGAAAGGATATCTGCCCAACTTGAAGCTGAAATAGAAAAGTACAATAAGCTCAATGAAGAAGCCATGGAAACTCAATACAAAAATATGTTAAAAATCAATGAACTAGAGGAAATCATTAGAAACCTAAGAATAGAAAATCAAAAATACCAGCAACAATATGAGAAGATCTTAAATGAAAAATCTGAATTGATGAAGATCATAAATGATTTTACAGAAAAAATGTCTATCTCCTTTTCTCCCAAAATAGGACCTGCAGATGAATCTAATTCAAAATAGGAGTTTTTCTTAAGTTTAAGGGGGCTAAGTATGTCTAATTATTATGTAAAGATACTTGAGTTGATAGGAATAGAGAATAGAAATGATATTGGTATTTAGTTACCTAAGCCATCTCTATTTAAATAAAATTTATTTCAATGAGGGAGTTCTGGCAGAATCTATACAATTTAATACTAGTAGCCAAGAGGAATTACAATTTGAATCCATTACCTATTACAATACTGACCCCAATGTAGAAGAGGATTTTTATGAAGATGAGGAATTGATAGAAGAAGTTTCCAATGAAAGCCTTTCAAGTGAAAATAATGATCTCCCCTTTGTAGAACTTGAGGATAGGGTTTCATACGGTCTGCCTAAGGGAAAGGTTGCCCTTACCTTTGACGATGGTCCCTCTCAATACACTAAGGAAATTATTGATATATTAAGGGAATATAAGGTTGGGGGTACTTTTTTCTTAACTGGATACAATGTTAAAAAATATCCAGATTATGTTAACTATATCTATTCAAATGGCTATTCCATTGGCTCTCACTCTATAAATCACTTTAACATGAAAAAATTATCCTATGATAAACAGAAAAAAGAACTTATTGACTCTATTGAAATGTTGAAAGAAATAGTTCATGAAGACATTACCCTCTTTAGGCCCCCTTATGGTTCTTATAATGAACAACTAGTAAATCTAGCAGCTGATTATGAATACAAAATCGTCCTATGGAATAATGATCCGGAGGATTGGAAAACTAGAAACCCAAATAAAATATTTGAGTCCATAAAGAACTCAAATACCTCTGGTGCCATTATACTTTTACATGAATCTCAAGCAGTAGTAGATTCTTTGCCTAAGATAATCGAATATTTACAGGAACAAGATTTAGAAATAGTTAATTTAAAATAGATATTATCCTATAATCCCCATATGGAATCGGTATTTTTATACTATTTACGCAAAATCTTTTCCATGGCTTTGCCCTTTGCTAGCTCATCTATCAACTTATCCAAATACCTAATTTCCCTCATGGTTGCTTCCTCTATATCTTCCACTCTAAGGCCACAGACCACGCCCTTAATTAAGGATCTGGCTGGATTCAGTTGGGGAGCTTCTGCAAAGAAGGTCTCAAAGTCTACCTGTCTTTCCAGTTGAGTTTCTAACTCTTCCTGGCTATACCCTGTCAGCCAACAAATTATTTCATCTACTTCTTCTTTTGTACGCCCTTTTTTCTCTGCCTTGGCAACATAATGAGGATATACTTTTGCAAAACTCATAGTGTAAATCTTAGGTTTAGTCATGATTTTACTCCCCTCTTAAAATTTCCTTTTTTATTGTTAAAACAATTTAAATATAAAAACAAAAATTACCATACTTCATCTAGCTTATCAGAATAAAATTCTATTGCCCTTTTATATTTTTTTATACCCTGGTCTAAGGACGTTTCCACGATGATATTCAGTAAAATTTCCATTGCCTTAGAATGTTCTTTTAAGTTGTACAAGGTCATTGCATAGAAGACTTCCATGGCTTTATCCTGTAGGAACTTAGATAACCCCTCTTCTAAGACCTCTTTAGATTCTTTATATTGGCCTAATGTCCTATAAGTACTTCCTAAACCTAGGTAAGCATTTCTCAATTCTTCATCGGGCAATCCTATGGAAATTGCCTTTTTATAGTACTGTACTGCATTTCTCTCTAGGCCTAAGGCATCGAAACTCCACGCACACTGAAAATTAATTATTGGGTCATTGGGATATTTGTTTACCAAATGAACTAAAAGCTGGTTTGATTCTTTTAATTTTCCTTCTTTCCTTAGTTCAATTGCTTTTTCTAATTCCTTCATAAGATCTCCTCCTTAGGATTCCATAATGATCACTTAGAATACTACTTACCCTATAATTTCTGCTGGCAAAGTTTATTTATTAGGCAAATATGATTGAATTTAAATAAAATAATAGTATCTAATCATTCTGTTTCTCCTTGTATTATATCATTTTTTTCTGTAGTTTTTACCGGAACCCCATAGTATGACCCCATGCTTATACTAGCAAAATATTTAGTTACATGCTAGAAACTGTAGGTTGCAGATATATAAGCTATTTAAATTTATCGACAATCTTTCCCTCCATCTTGAATATTTTTCATCTTCCTATCCCAATCAACAAGTCTTTTAAGAGAGGATTCTCAACCCTAAAACCCCTTGACCTCTCCAACTTTGATTCTGTTAAGGATGATGATGTGGACTGCCTAAGAAGATATTTACTTGAAAAAAACAAGGCACATGTGGGATAAACCCTTATGTGCCTTAGCAATCGAACCTAAAAATCATGGAGTGTACTGTGGCTTTATTAAACTGGCCTTAACACTGGCCTTGTGCAATAGCGCTTAAGTCGGGCTTGACCACCCTCAGGGCATCAAATTCTCCCTCGAAGTCAACTCCCTCTACTTTCATAATATATTCATGGACACCTGAGGTTGGCTTATCACAGAAGGTCACTGTAAATGGCTGGCTCATTTCTACCTCTAATTCATCGATTTTATTCTCAACATCAATTTCATATAAATATCTCCAGCTTTGAACTACTTCTTTTTCTCCATTACTGACCCTTATTAGTTTAAATAATAGGTCAACTTCTACTTCATGTTCAGCTCCTCTTTCATCTTCTGCTTCAAATACAATAAGACTTGAAAATTCTATTTTGACAACAGGTTTTTTTAGGCAGCTAAGATCTATTCTCAAGCGGTCTAAAACAAATGCTTGTCCTGGTTTAACTTTTCCGTCGTCAATTTCAAAAAATGCATCTGAGGGCCTAAGGCCACATTCTAAAATTATATCCTTATGCTTATGATATCTATCTTTGTTACTTGAACCTTTGTCTTTAAGATTAACTTCTATACCATCGTTATATTCAGAATCAAACATATTTCCAAAATTCATAAAACGCCTCCTTAACTATAATATTGAGAATTTTTTTCTCAATATTATAATATGAGGCTTATCCAAATAATGTTAATAAAACTTGTACAAGTCTGCTGCAACAATCTTTTATTTATGATACGGTTCACCGTATCGACTCTACTTGCAAAACTTATTTGGTA
>Ga0209537_1003998_pt1 | contig 12961 bp, 14 predicted proteins | sample BioPla4DNA1_FD_187698 | JGI IMG/M metagenome (GOLD analysis project Ga0209537, IMG submission 187698) | Biogas fermentation microbial communities from Germany - Plant 4 DNA1 (SPAdes) (version 2) | ecosystem: Engineered > Bioreactor > Anaerobic > Digestate | place: Bielefeld, North...
AAAAGAAAAGTGTTTCAATCCTTGTTTTAATGGAACTAACACTTAAATGGACAAATAAGTGGACTTATAAGTGAAAACACAATTAGTTTCAATCCTTGTTTTAATGGAACTAACACTTAAATTAATAATGACATTAGGATATATGTTAGTGTCAATAGTTTCAATCCTTGTTTTAATGGAACTAACACTTAAATCAAAGTCCAAATTCATATTCACAAATATGATGAAAGGTTTCAATCCTTGTTTTAATGGAACTAACACTTAAATGATATTGATCTAGGTTCTTTAGAAAATACTTCAATAAGTTTCAATCCTTGTTTTAATGGAACTAACACTTAAATTATTAATAAACGCATAGGAACTGATAGAGGGTTTACTGTTTCAATCCTTGTTTTAATGGAACTAACACTTAAATTCTTATAAATACTACTTATAAAGCCTTTGGTGAAAAGTTTCAATCCTTGTTTTAATGGAACTAACACTTAAATTCTTTCAATTTTGTTTCTAAAAGTCCTGAAAGATGGGAGTTTCAATCCTTGTTTTAATGGAACTAACACTTAAATCGTACTTATCATAAACATATAGCCTGCAGTGTTCATAGTTTCAATCCTTGTTTTAATGGAACTAACACTTAAATTCTAAATTATTAAGCATTTTATCTTTTGCATTTTTAGTTTCAATCCTTGTTTTAATGGAACTAACACTTAAATCCATAGTTTCTAATCTTTCCGTTATCTGTTTAATTGGTTTCAATCCTTGTTTTAATGGAACTAACACTTAAATAGGAAATTTTTCGCAAACACTGATTTTTTCTAGCTTTGTTGGCTTTTGTGGACGAGCTTAGATTTCATATTTTTACTTATTTGTACAAGCCAAAATTGGCCTTTTTCTGTCCACTTTACATATTTATTATAGCTTATAAAATCAGTGTTTTCAAGGTTTTTAGAAACCTAAGCTTGTCTATCTCTAAAAATATCATGTAATTTAATCTCTATAATTTTTATCCTAAAAATTTTTATTATACTTTCATAGCTATCAATAGTTATTAGTTTGCTTTTTCATATTATAATAAATAGGCTTGTCTGCCTGAAATAAAAATATATATTATTGACTTCTTGTTTTATAAATACATTTTCAGACAGGCAAGCATTTTTATTTATAACATATTTAAGTAATAACTTCTTGGTAGTCTTTTTTTCTTTAGTTCAATTTTACTTTTATCCTTATATTTTTTCTTTTTAGATACTTTTTTATGAAAAGCTCTCTCAAGAACAATTACATCTTTATCTATAGTCTTTTTATAAACTAAGCCATATTTTTTAGATATATTTACTCCACCTTTAGAAATTGCATGAGCAAGTATTCTTTTTATTTTAGGCTGATTTTGAATAATGTTATTGAAAGCAAACTTAACAAGCTTAGATCCTAGTCCATATTTTCTAAACTTAGGATGTATAAGTATAGAATCCCAATAAAAATACTCACCGCTTTCCTTATCGCTTATAATGTTATCCTTATTTATTACTTCTTTATCAATTTCACCATTTTTTATTCTAATATAAGCATCATAGCTTAAAGGTAAAATTGAAATATACCCAATAATATTATTTCGATTATCCCTAATTACATATAAAACATTTTTATTTATAGAATATCTAATTTCATAATCTTCTGGATCTAGAAGATACTTCTCATCATAAAATAAACGATCCACAAACTTATTTGATAAAAATCATTTTTTGTAGGGTTGCCTTTTTGTAATTTAAAACTCATAATTTCTCCTTTAAGAATTATTACTAATTCAAATATTTTCTAAAATTCACATGTTCAAATACTCTTTCAGTCTTTGTAATATTATCTATAACCATTTCTTTAACTTTTCTAACTGTAGTTGCATAAAGAGGAATTCTATTATTTTCAAATATTCTATTAACAATATAGTGAGTAGCCCCAAATTCACCTTGTACTATTACATAATCATCTTCATTTGTATTATCCATAATAAACTTAAGTATTGAATTTAAATAATTAGTATCTATCTCTCCATTTGGATTTATAGAACTCCAAATATCTTTGAGTTCTTTAGGTAAAAATATAATATCAGATACTTTCCATTTTTCTTTTAATTCAAGAATTTGATAGCAATTTAATTCATGTGATAAGATTACAACAGCCCTTTTCTTATCTAGAATCACTTTATTTAAAGAACTATACTCATTATAAATATTTTTAAAATCTTCATTATACTCAGCTAATCTTTCTTTAAATGAATTATATTTATGACTATCTTGCCTAAAACCTGAATGATTTAAATCGTTTCTATAATCTGCAATATTACCATAAATTTCACTTAGTTTTTTAAAAATATCATTATTTAATTTTATTTTTAATATCATCTCATCTTGAGATAAATTATTTTCTTCTTTAGCAAAACTTGTTAGGATCTTTGTCGCAACAATTCTATTAGCTCTTTCTTTATAATCGAAACCTAGCTCCATTGTTATAAAAGTAATTATGGCTTCTTGTAGGAAAGTAAATCCTTGTTGAATTAAACCATATTTATTACAAAGATCAACAGTAAAAATAAAATCTTCAATTAAATTACCTGTATAGCCTTTAACGCTATCATAGAGTTTTTCCATTATCTTTAAGAATGGCTTAATTTCTTGAATATCAATATTAGTAAAAACTTTGAGTTTATTTTTAAGCAACAATCCATCATCAGCTACATTTTTTCCTCTACAACTTAATAGATTTTCCGAATGAATTGTTAATAATTTTGGAATATCTTTATTTAAAGCTCTTGCTTCATTAACATATTTATTATTCTTGTCTTTTACTATAGGCTTAAGTCCTTTTTTTACTTCTTCTGCAATTAATCTTGCATCTCCAGTAGAAATAAATCTCTCAGCAGCTCTACTCCATTGTGCTAAGGAATCAAATAAATTCAAATTAAGAATAGGTGCTATTTCTTCTTTTTTTTCATTTAAAATAATATCCTCTTTTGCTTCATAAGCTCCATAATATATCCCTTCAACACTGATATTTTTCATTTCTCTTGCAAAATTAATAACAGCCATAAAGATTATTGGTATCGATCTAAAGGAGTGAGTTATATCAATATAAATTTCATCATTATTATCTATAACTTCATATATTTTATCAAAATTACTCCAAATTTCTTTATCATTTTTTCCATCTTCTATATCCAACTCTTTATACTTTATATTACTTTTATCTAATCTAGATTTTAATCCATAATTATTCTCTGTATCTTCCCAGTTAATTTTCCTGGCCCCTTTTGTTAGACAAACTATAACTTCTAAATTTTCACCTAATTTTTTAGCTAATACTTCTTGAATAAATCTACTTTTGAAACTTTTCCCATTTATCTCTTCTTTATTTTCATAATATATAGCCTCTTTATATGGTCCGGTACCTAAAAATGTTATTAACTTTCTACTCATAATATCCCCCTAAATTAATTTAATAAATTTTTAACTGTTCCAAATCCCTTAGAAACACTCTTACCTAATCCTAAATAACTTGGAATATAAAAATTAATTTTAAAAGTTCCAAGAAATGATATAAACTTTATACCCTTTAAGATTGATCTTTTCTCTACTAAATTAATTTCACATTTAAGTTCCCTGTCAACTGTATATCCTAATGTTTTTGACATTGATATAATATTTCCAATCAATATTCTTTTAAGTAATTCTTGCTTTTCTTCTTCATTAGCTTCTTCATATAATTTAATGTTCTTTTGGCTTAAGGCAATCCAAGGGGTTATAAATTTATATTTAATTAAGTTATTAACACAACCAAAAGCATAGCAAGCTTCAACTTTTTCATTAAAATTTAAATTATATTCATCAGCTAATAAATTAATATTTTTTTCTTCTTCAAGAACTTTTTTTAGTACATTAGCTCCTTCATTGATTCCTATAACTATAAGTTTTTTATTAAAACTTTTATATTGAACTAAAGGATATCTATAATAAAAATTACTATTATTATGATTATGGAATATTGTATTATCAATATATTTATTTCCAATATATCCTCTTAGTTTTTCCTCAGGTCTTTTTACATTATCTAATTTACAGAAAGTCTCTATATAAATATTTAATTTCAACTTTGATTATCCTCCACTTCTTCTCCCTTATATGAAAGCTCTGTAATTTTGTCAAAAGTATTAACTATGTGTTTTAATTTTTGAGAGAAGCCCTTTGTTTTTACCTTATTTTTATATTTTACATAGCCAGCATGATTAATAACATTTCTTGGTAACCTTATATCCTTAAATATAGCATAAATATCATTTAAAATTTCACTATTCCAAATCATTTCAAAAACCATATTTTCAGTAACATCAGCAGAATTTTGAGAAAAAATATTCACCCTATAAGGCTTATGTCTATAATTTTTATTTTTATATCTACTATCATAATTTTCTAATTTCTCTAATTCTTTTTTTCCTCTAATTAATGAATTTTTAATGTAATCTCTTAATATATAAGATGCTTCATCTCTAGTAATTCTTTTAACATTTAATATCCTATTAAATATTTGACTGTTTTCAAACTTCAATATATCATAAACATAAGTTATAATATTTTCCCTCAATAATGTATACCCCTGCTGTATCATATTATGTTCACAACACCACTTTACAGTTTCATTTACATTATAAACTAAATTTGAAGGTCTATATTTTTCATATTTATTTTCTATTTTTATCATAGCCTTATCTAAGGCGGGTACTAATTTATTTGCAACTTTTTTCGCATAATTACATCCATCTTTAATTTTTACTCCTAATCTAGAAATTTCATTACTATCACAAATACCTACAGAATAAGAGAAATCTTTTAATGTAGCTATCCATTCTTCAAAACTATTAATTTCTTCTTTTCCTAAATCTTCCGTTTCTATTCTGCTTTCTGTTTCCTTCATAAGTTTATTTAGCTTGTCTATTTCCCCTGTTGATAAATACTTATCAATTGCAAATGTCCAATCAAGTAACAAATTAAAACTGCTTAAATCAAAAACATCCACATTTCTATTTTCTATAGGCATTGCTTTGACTTCATAAGCTCTACCTAACTTTTCAAAGGCTCCATAATATAAACCTCTTAAAGACACACCATAAAGATATTTTGCATAATTTGCAATAACTACTGCGATTAAAGGTAAGGATCTAAATCCATGCGTTACATCAAATACTATTTCATCATCACTATTTATTTCATTTAATAAAATATTAAATAAACTCCATGTCTCTTCTTTTGTAGTACCGAAAGGAATATTATATATAACTTTATATTTATTCTTTAACATCGAATTTTTTTCTATTGCAGTGACTAATCCCTCATATGTTTCTTCTTTTCCATCCAATAGTACTTTTCTATCTTTTAAATTATTATCTTCAGCTTCTTTTGTACATAGAATTATTAATTCTATATCATTATTTTTATATTGCCTTAAATATTCTCCCAAAGCTAAAATAAAAAATTTACTATTCTCATATTTTATCTTGTTTTCAAAAACATAATTACAAGGAATATAATCATTTGTTCCTAGAAAACTAAATACTTTTAAAGCCATACACTGCTCCTTATTTCCTTTATTTAAAGTACCATTTAAATTGTACCCTATCTTTATTTTACAAAATTTTTTAATACGCTAAATGGATTATCTTGATTATTATCTTTTTCCTCATATTTCGTAGAATATTTATGATTTTTACCAATATTACTTTTCTTATTTCTGTTGTCATTAAATGAAGTATCTTTATCAATTTTTCTTTCTTCTTTTAATCTAGATTTTTTCTCTTTTACAATTCTTCTAGTCCAGTAAAAAACGAAAGATAGTTCATCTTCAGATAATCTGTTAATCTCACTAAATTGCCTGCTCTTTAATGAAGTATTTATAAAATCTTTATAACCTCTTTCTTCATCATTTCCTCCAAAAGCAGACTTTTCTAGTAATTTTAATGCATTCATAAACTTAGCATTAAAATCACTACCTAATATATTTCCTTCCTTAGCAATTTTAATTGCATTTATTATTTTAGGAGTAAAATTCCCACAATTTTTACTATCTATTTCTTTTGCTAAAGTTTCGGCTAATATTAATAATTGTTTTTTTCTTTCAATATTCATATCCACCTCTTAATACATTCCATTATGCCAATCTGATATTTTCTTTGCATTATTGTAATTATACTCATTATTTAATATTTCAATATTCTTTTTAATATCTAAAGGAGAATTATTTTTATAATTCATTGCAGCTTTAAGTATCTCTTCACTATTAGTTGTTTTTTCTTCATCTAAATATACTTTTATCGAACCATAATATGCAGGTTTTCCATATCCGATTTTATGATGAAAATCACCTGTAATCCCCAATGAAAAAGCTAATAAGGATAGCTCATCTATAGTCATGTCTTCATATATAATAGATCCGCTAAACTTTGAATTTTTTGTTATAAACTCATATGATACATTACCTTTTTGAAGGATTTTTTCAACACCATGAGAATATATTTTATATCCCTTATATTCTTGATTTTTATTATCTTTAAAATAATTTGAATTACTATTATTAGGAGATCTTAAAATTGGAATCTCAATAATATTACTTTTCCCTTCTATTAAAGAAAAATCCGAAAATTTTACTTTACTCCTTTTTCCCATAGCACCAAAAATACTACAAACAATACATGGATTTTCATATGTTTTAGTGTTAATTTTACATTCTCTTTTTTTTCCCTTTGGCAGCTTATTAATATTTTTTTTATTTGTAGATATACAGCTATAAGAAATACATTCTGCTATTCCTCTAACTATCCCCTTCATTGCTGTACCAGGAATAGAATAATTTTCTGATAACTTATAAAAAGGTTTATATAATACCTGCTTTTTATTTACCTCATAATAATCAGAAGAAATATGAACTGGTGTTAGGGCTTCTATTATTAAATATATTTTCCCTTTAAGTTTTTCTCCAGTTGGATTAAACTCCTTAGTTTGTAAAAAAGGTACAAAACTATATGGCTTTCTCATCTATATCACCATCTTTTCTTGCATTATTAAAATTTACTTTTTTTAATGCTTCTAAAATCTCATCATAACCATTTAGAGTTTTTTCTGAATATAATCCGTTATTTATATAATCTCTAGTAGTTAAATCTTGTCCATAATATTTTAATGTTAAAGTTAAATTTTCTGCTCTAACTTTACCAAACCCCTTAGAAGATAAACTTCCTAATGTTAAAAAACCTTCATTCATATCTTCTATTAAATGCATAATAAGTTTTATATGCCAAGGTTCAAAATTTTCAATTGTAATTTTCTCTTCAAAAATGCCATCTTCAACATATTCAATATTATATAAGGCGCCAGTTTTACTAGCTCCTGTTATTCTATCTATACCGACACAAGTTCTATTATTAACTTTATAACTTCCATTAACATATGCATCACTAAAGCTAATTCTGCTTTTTAAAGCCATTGATCCAAATAATTTGCATACTGGACAGCTTTTTTGATATCTTTCTTTTCCATTTAATTTCTCTTTATCGGCAGTTTTATCATCTAAACATACTTTTCTATTAACTATATCACAAGCACCATTATTTCTTAAGATTCTTTCTGCCCTGCTTCTAAATACTCCTTTTAAAGATGTACCAGGAATAAAGGGCTCATATTTTCCATTTCTATATGTTTTAATATAAGTAGAATCACTTGCTGATGGATTTAATGAATTATCTTGTCCCGATTTTACAAATAATGAGCTTTCAATCACTATATCGAAAGTTAAAATAGCTTGATTTTTTAATATATTAAACATTATAATGTCACCTCCATCTTTTCTTTGTTGTTGTCATTTATTCCATTCATATAATATTCCCTTAAATTTTCTTTAGTTATTAGGTATACTTTTTCATCTATAAGCTGTACTGCCCCCAATCCTGCAGAAGTTTTTCCTCCAACCTTTAAATCTCCACTTTTTAAAACATTTATTATAAGTTTTAATAAATCCTTATGTTTATCCTCTAAATTATCTATTGTCATTTCAAAAGAGAATTCTGTCTGACTTGATACAGATTCAAAATTATATTTTCTTCCTTTAACGCCAGTTAAAGTATCTCTGCTAATACTAACACCATCCCTTTGTTCTATTTTATAATTATCATTTAATAACTTACAGTCATTTATTTGAATTTTAGAGGCAAAAGCTTTCCCACCAAACATTTTACAAACATCACATTGATTTTTATAAATTTCTACAGATATTTTTTTTATTGTATTATCGTCTATATTTTTAAAATTACTTTTAATTTTTTTCACATCGTTCTTATCTACACAAGGTGTATCTGTAATCAAGCAGCTGGTATAATTTTCAAAACACCCAGTCTTTAATAATCTTTCCATATAACTTCTTAATACACCTTTTAATGATGTTCCCGGAATAAATGGTTTATTATCTTTATCTTTTATAACTGCATGATCTAAGGAAATTGGAGAAAAATCATTTTGACCTGTCCCAATATGAATAGGAGACAAGGTTTTAATTACGCCCTTAATTATATATTTATTTTCAAAAGTATCTAAAAGATTCATTTATCTTCCCCCCTTATTTTTAAATTGAGAAGAATTGCCTCTTCCTTGATTTTTTGTTTTATTTAATTCATTACCTTTTTCTATGGCTATTTTTTTCCAATAAAGATAACCAAAATATAAAGCTATTCTTTTCAATGCTTCTTCATCATTTTTATTTGTACTAATGTATATTTCATCTAAATGTTCCAAGACTGCTTCTCCAAATACTTTTTTATTAGATAATTCTTTTTCCCAGCCATTACATTTACCTATTTTATATCTAATAAATAATTTAATTTCCTCATAACAATCTGCGTTTTGACAAATATTAGCCATACTTCTTATGTTACTAGACCCAATATCTGAAGTTTTATCATTAATATTCCCCCAGAATTTACTATCATTACCTAGCTCATTTACCATTTGTATTAGTCTATTTTTATAGCTACTCATATAATTTACCTCCCAATATAAATTTCAAAAGCTCCAAAACCATTTTCTGTTTCTAAACCAAAGGCCTTTTTGAAAAACAAATAATCATAAAGTTCTTTAATATCTTTATCAGTTGAAAAAACTATAACAGTTCCTCTTTGTGCTAAATTTATACTTTCTTCTCTTTTATCTTCACTTAATAATGAACTATCATATCCCCTATAGTTAACTATTTCTGTATATACCTTCTCTATTGATATATTTTCTTCTAATTCTAATGCCCTTTCCCATATTTTCTTTATTTCATTTGTTGGTATATACTCTTCTTCATCAAAATCAAAGTTCAACTTGCAATCACCAGTAAACTTAATAGCTATATAATTATTTTTATTATGTATTTGGTTATTTTCTTTAAATCTTTTAGAAAAATTTTTTACATCATCTATAGTTAGCTTATCTTCTTTTTCTTGTTTTATTTCCATTGTACATTTACCATATCCAACAGAGGTATAAGCTCCTACTCTTAGGGTATCTATATTTTCTAAATCCTCTTTTGTTATTCCATCAATAGTTCCAGTAAAAATTAAAGAATTATTTTCAGGATCCGTTGCAGTTAATGAAATTAGTGAATAAAGCTTACCATCATAGGATGTTTTTGAATACGGGTTAATTCCACATTTTGTAGAAATAGATTTTTTTACTTTATATAATCTTTTTATATCTCCAGAAGAGCTTCTTAAACCACTAGTAAATTCTACCCTAGAGTCTTGTCCACAAATTTTACACCCCTTTGAAATATCATCAACTAGTATATCTACGAAACCATGTTTATCATCATTTTTACATATCAATGATGATAATGGAATGACTTCCGCTCCTTTAGGGTAAAAATAGGAAAATTTTAAATTGGAGAAATTTTGGCATATACTTTTATAAGAACAACTAGTACAACCTGCTTTATCCCTAAAATATACCCAATTTTTTCTTTTTATGTCACCATCATTATACTCATCATCATTAAATTCCACACAATTTCTTAAGATTTCATTTGCAAAAGCTGCTCTTACAACACTACCTTTTATTACAGTATCACTTTCGATTATATTTGATTTTAATTTTTGACTACCTACTATTATTGGAGATTTAAAATTCAATTCAATTTTCATTCATTTACCTCCACTACTGATATATTTACTCTACCAAACCCTTTACTTTTTCCCCCACCAATAGAAGTTATCATTTTAAGTGCAAGGATAATATCTTCTTTAACCTTCTTGTTACTTTTATTTATAAATTCAATCATTCCTTCAAATTCACCTGAAATAACTTCCTTTGAATAGAGGGCTGCATCTTCAGTTACTTTTCTATATCTATTCATTGCTATTCCATATCTAATGCTTGAATAATATTTTTTATCTACTAAATAAAAATTATCTATCATTATTCTATTTATATTACTTGTATTTTCAGAGCCAAATATTTCATCAGTTTCTTTTTTTCCTTTTATCATTCTATAATTATCTCGAAGTTTTCCCTTTATTGTACTCGCTGGAATATAAGGTCTATTATTTATATCTTTAATTGTTATACTTTTAATAAATCCTCCATCTTGAATACCAGAATCAATATTAAATGGAGTTTCAGTCTTTATATTAACTTTTAATTTTATTTTCTCCATATTAATTCCTCCTATATCCAATCCCATAACATTATTAAATCATCCCACGGTGCATTTATTGCAGAGAAATTCTCTTTCTTAATATCAGTTAGTTCTATTATCAGCTTCTTTAAGCTATTATTATTTCTACTTTCTTGATAATGGAAGAAAAGTTCAAATTCTTGCTCTTCCATATTTTTTTGAGCATAAGACATTTTATGGATTTGAGTCTTACCTTCATCTTTTTCTTTAAATTCCCTTAAAAGCTTTACTATCTTTTTAAAGTCTTTATTGGTTTTAGGAAATAATCTTATATTATCACTTTCTACAAGATTTGAACTTCCTATTATTTCAATTAAATCTATAGAACCATCTTTAATAGCCTCATTATTTCTAAGTATTTTTTTTGCTGATTTTAATTTATCTTGAGCAATTTTAAAAGTTGATGAAATTGGAGTATTGTAATTTGAGATAATAATAGATGCAGACATTGTAATTTCATCATTAAATTTACTATTAAAATTATCTATAATTTTTGTAGTTATTTCTATTGCATACTTTGCAGGAACTATAATAAAAATGTCATCTCCACCAAGAGCTATAACTTCAAATCTTGCTTCAGTTCCCATAACATCATAAATTGCTTTATATACTGATTTTTTAGTAGTTTCATCTGTTTTTCTACTAAAATACATCATTTCAAAAACATTGTTAATTTGCATTACAATCTTACCCATGTTATTACCATCGCCATAAATGATTGCAATATCTTCAGATATATCTTTTAAAGTATTTATTTCATTTTTATATTTCATATTCTTATTTATAAATTTTTCATATTCACTAAAAAATAAGCTCTTCTTTTTACCAGCTATATGTTTTCTTAAACAAGAAGGACAAGCTGCGATAGTTTCTGCCTCATTTATTTTATATTTTGCATCTCTTATATTACATAATTCACATACTACCTTCTTATCAATCAGCTCTTTATTTTCCTTATAATTTTCCCATGATATGAAAGGCTTATTGTCCTTCATAATTTTTTTTAAATTATTATCTGGATTTATTTTATATATCTTAATTTTTTTCCTATCTTCTAATATTCTTGTTACTTTGGATGATACAGACTTAAAATTAAAAGCTAAATCGTTTAAAGTAACAGTAATATATTCGAAAGCATTCATAGCAGTCAAAGAAATTTCTGTAAAAGCTTTCTCTAAGTTCTCACAAATTTTAGCTCCGTTTCCTTTTGGTACGACTAAAAATATATTACCTCCTCCACTATAAATCAAATTTTCTTCATTTAAATTTAATTCTGCTAACTTTTGCTTTACTAATTCTATATTCAAATAATCTATAATTGTACTTCCGCCTCTTATATCTTTTATTTTATTATTCTCTAAGAAATATTTTTTTATCTTATATATAGATCCCTTAACTATATCTACTTCTATATCTGTAAATTCATCATTGTTATTTTCATTTATTATATTAGCTATAAATTCTTTTATAGGATCTTCATCCTCTGAAAAGAATTTAGTATCTATTTCTTTAGTTGTATAATTACTATTAATTATAGAATTTATTAATTTATATATCTTATATACATCTAATACTGCTGGCTTTTTTTCTAATTTATTTTTATAATTCCAACATAATTCCTTCATCTTTTCCATTAAATCACTATATAATTTTTCATCATTTTGATTAATATGATTTATAAATTCTTTATAATCATAAACTTCACCATTTTGCACTGGATACAGTTCCTTCCAATAGTTTCTACTGTCATTAAGCACTAATTTCACTCTCCCCATAATAAATTTTCTTTATGACCATTTCCTTAACATCTATTAAAATTCTATCTTTCCTATTAATAGCAAAAATAATTCCTTTTATTCTACCATTTTCCTTTTTTTGATAAAAAATAGCCATATTTTATTATATCATTATATATTTTGTAAATCTAGTTGTGCAATTCAAATTTATAACTAATAAGATTTTTGTATTATTAATACAAATAATAAATTTTAAAAGAAAAAGAGCCTATTATAATTACTCTTTTATATATTTGTTTATTCTAATCAAATAGCTTTTACTAAGTTTTAGATAGTTTTCCTGTAATTCTTTTATCTTCTGTTTAATATCATTCATCCACTATTCCTTATTTTAATGAAACTTGTACTCTTACAATATTCAAATTATATCAATGTAAAACTTAAAGATAAGTTTCAATCCTTATTTTAATGGAAATTCCACT
>Ga0209537_1004000_pt1 | contig 12960 bp, 13 predicted proteins | sample BioPla4DNA1_FD_187698 | JGI IMG/M metagenome (GOLD analysis project Ga0209537, IMG submission 187698) | Biogas fermentation microbial communities from Germany - Plant 4 DNA1 (SPAdes) (version 2) | ecosystem: Engineered > Bioreactor > Anaerobic > Digestate | place: Bielefeld, North...
TGATGGGGGCAGGGGATTTATATCCTCCACGTTCTTTGCAATCTCTGCTATATACTCTGCTGAAGTACCACAGCATCCCCCTATCAAGTTAGCCCCTGCTTGTGCTAGCTGCCGGGCGTATTGGCCGAATTCCTCGGCTTTCATGTCAAATACCGTCTTGTCATTTACTAGCTTTGGCAGTCCTGCGTTAGGTTTTGCCAGCAGGGGCACTTTCGCATAGGGCTTCATTTTCTCTATAGTACTTATCATCTTATCAGGACCGGAGGAGCAGTTGCATCCTACCGCGTCAGCTCCAAGGTTTTGAAGGGTAATAAGCGCTGTTATCGGATCCGTACCGGTCAGCGTCCTCTCTCCTTCTTCAAATGTCATGGAAACCCATACTGGCAAATCGCAGCTTTCTTTTACTGCGATGAGAGCTGCCCTGGCTTCTTGGATATCGCTCATGGTTTCTATAATAAACAGGTCAACTCCGCCTTCAATTAAGGCTCTTATCTGTTCTTTGTAAACATCTACTGCTTCTTCAAAAGAAAGGTCGCCAATAGGATAGATTGGCCTGCCTGTACTAGATATATTTCCGGCAACGAGGGCATGCTGCTTTGCTGCCTGCTTTGACAGCCGGGCCAGCCGATAGTTTACTTCTTTAACTTTGTCTTTTAATCCAAATTCTTCAAGCTTTATACGGTTGGCACCGAAAGTGGCTGTGTATATAACCTTAGCCCCTGCTTTTACATAGCTTTCCTGTATGTCTAGTAGAACTTGAGGATGTTCTAGGACCCACAGCTCAGGACACACCCCTGGGGGCATCCCTCTTTTTTGAAGTTCGGTACCCATAGCCCCGTCCAGTACTATGATTTTTTTATCCATCATCTGTTTTAAATTAATCCAGTTCATGTTCATCCAACCTTTCTTTCAGCACATTTTGCTATAGGAGGGAACTTTCCTTTAAAATCCGGTTTATCATATTTACCCTGTTAAAAGGCGTTACTAGGTATAGGCCATCTACATGCTGTTTTATATTGTTTATCAGCTCAACTGCGATTTCAACTCCCACATCTTCAGCTTCCTGCCTGTCCATATCCGGGCTAAAGCGCTGGATATAGTGGGAGGGTATAGATATCCCGGGAATTTCATTGTTCAAGAAAAGGGCATTTCTATAGCTGACGATAGGCATAATCCCGCCTAAAATTTTGGTCTTCTTTCTGGTTTTGAGTTTCTTTAGATACTCTATAGCTTCAGCATCAAATATGGGTTGTGTCAGAAAGAACTGTGCTCCATTTTTTATCTTGCGTTCCTTTCTAGATATCTCGGCATTTTTGTTTTGAACGTTGAGGTTCAGTGCCCCGCCTATTATATAAGGGTCATGGCTGAAAAGTTCGTCGTTCATCTGCTGAATGAAGGCCATGAAGCTAAATGAGTTCAAATGAAACACGCCTTTTGCAGAGCTTTTCTCCGCTGCTGGGACAGGGTCTCCGGTTATGACCAGTAGATTACGTATTCCTTCCATGTATCCTCCAAGCAGCAGTGATTTTAGCCCAATTATATTATGGTCCCTGCAGCACAAATGAGGTATTACTTCTATGCCTATTTCCCGTTTTATTTTAGCGGCCATCATTATAGAATTCAAACGGGTTCTAGCCAAAGGCGAATCAGCTACGGTAATGGCAGTAATGCCATTTTGCTTTAAAACCGCGGCCCTATCCATAATTTTTTCTACATTTACGTCGTAGGGCGGGTCTAGCTCGACTACAATTGGGAATTTTTCTTCCACAAGGGCAGAATAGAAATCGTTTTTGTGTGTAGTAGTATAATAAACTCTACGGCTAGGAGCGGAGGCAGAAGCTTTTTCTTTTTTTCCTGTTAGTTCAGCTAGGCTGTCTCGCATCTTGCTTATGTGTAGTGGAGTCGTTCCGCAGCAACCGCCCAGTATTTTTACACCGAATTTAGCTACATCTTTCATGACGTTTGAAAAGTATTCGGGATTATGGGCATAGACTGTTCTTCCATTGATAATTTGAGGATAGCCAGCATTGGGCATGACTGATATTATATCCTTCGAAAAGTCAAAGGATTTTATTTTCTGATAAAGATGCGTGGGACCAGTGCCACAGTTAAAGCCATAGGCATCGATATAGGGTATAGCTTTTATCTCTTTGACGATGCTAGGAATGCTTAAGCCTTTTCTAGTATAGCCTTCGACTGTTATAGCAAACTGGGTTAAAATAAAGGCTTGGGTATTTTTACTTTTTATATATTTGGTAATCTCATATAGATAATCAGTGCTGCTTAAAGTTTCCAATACGAATATATCGGCTCCTGCTTCAATGAAAACATCCACTATAAAGCGGTATTCATCTAAAATTAATTCGGGGTCTATCTCTTTATTATCAGCTGTCATATCAGGGATAGGCCCCATATCTGCCGCGACAAATACTTCTTTGTCCTGTGCGGCCTGTTGTGCGATGTCATAGCCCTTTAATATTAGCTGCTTTGCTTGGCTTCTGGAAATATCAAGCGCCAGGGTATTGGCACAAAAGGTATTAGTTCTTATGAGCTTTGCGCCTGCCCTTATATATTCTTCATGGATAGCTCTGATGACTTCTGGCTCGTTTACATTAGCCCACTCAGGAGTTGTAGCATCCTTGCCGGTTATTTGGGAATAATAGGTTCCCATGGCACCGTCAGCCAGTAGTATATTGTTTTTCAGATACCCCTTTATCATAATTTAGGACTCCTTTATTGCAGATTTAGATTTATTTCATCCGTATATAACATATATTCCCATATTAAAACAAATCAATCTATTGTGCTAGTTGAATTTTGTGGTAGATAATAGGAAACGCCTGCTGGAGTTTTTTTATCCAATATTATAACAAAGAAATAATAGAATTAAAAGATTTGTAATCAGCTGATCTATCGCGCAATTATTCGATTCGTCGTATAATCAAATGAAATTTGGTATTTGCGGCAACAATTTTGTATTGCATTCACCAATAAAATGTGCAATAATAAACTAAAATTTTTTAATGAAAGGTAGTGATGTTAGGGTTGGAGAAAAAGCTAGCGTTGTACGGATTTAATAACCTTACAAAGTCTCTTAGCTTTAACATCTATGATGTATGCTATGCAGAAAGCGACCGGGAACAGAAAGATTATATTAAATACATCGATGAACAATACAATTCAGAGCGGCTTACTAAAATTTTATGCAAAGTAACCGAGATAATTGGTGCCCATATTCTTCATATTTCAAAGCAAGACTATGATCCACAAGGCGCTTCCGTGAACATACTGATAACAGAAGGAGAAGTACCGCCAGACCAGGTAGATGCGTCTTGCAATCAGGGAAAATTTGTCAATATGCTTGATATGAAGAGGGATACTATTCATGCGCATCTAGACAAAAGCCATGTTACTGTTCATACTTATCCAGAATATCACCCGAATAATGCTATTTCTACCTTTCGCGTAGATATTGATGTATCTACATGTGGAAAGATTTCTCCTCTTAACGCTCTGAATTTTTTAATAGATAGCTTTGACTCGGATATTATTACTATTGACTATCGGGTCAGAGGTTTTACGAGAGATGTTAATGGGAAGAAACATTTTATAGATCATGAGATTAGATCAATCCAAGATTATATAGATGAAAAAACCCTAAAGGAATATGATGCAGTTGATATAAATATTTACCAAACCAATACTTTTCATACAAAAATGCTTGTCAAAGAAATAGATCTTCAAAATTACCTTTTTAACAAAGACGTATATGAGATACCGCCTAAAAAAAGGCTGGAGATAGTAGAGAAGCTTCGCAAGGAAATGATTGAAATTTTCAGCGGTACAAATATATATTAGGTAATGGAGAGGGAGGCGGCCAAATGGACCAAAATAGAGCTCCTCTCTATGAGGCGTTGGAAAAACATAGATTGGATAGAGTAGTCCATTTTGATGTGCCAGGACATAAGGGAGGAAGGGGAAATAAAGAGCTTACCCAGTTCCTCGGAGAAAGATGTCTTAAAGTGGATGTGAACTCTATGAAATCCCTTGATAACTTAAACCATCCTGTGTCAGTGATAAAGGAGGCACAGGATTTGGCTGCAGAAGCTTTTGGAGCAAAAAGCTGCTTTTTTATGGTTAATGGAACGACTTCAGCTGTCCAAGCGATGATAATGACGGCGTGCAAAGCTGGAGATAAAATTATTATGCCCCGTAATGTGCACAGAAGTGCAATAAACGCCCTTGTTATATGCGGGGCAATTCCAGTGTACGTTAATCCGGGCATCAATAAAAGGCTGGGTATAGCCTTGGGAATGTCTATTGCAGATATAGAAAAGGCAGTAAGAGAGAACCCCGATGCCAAGGCAATTTTAGTCAATAATCCCACTTATTATGGAATTTGCTCTGATTTAAAAAGAATAGTAGAAATTGCACATAAGCATAATATGCTGGTGCTTGTTGATGAAGCCCATGGCACTCATTTTTATTTTGGAGAGAATTTGCCCATTTCAGCTATGAAAGCCGGGGCTGATATGGCAGCGGTGAGTGTCCATAAAACGGGAGGCTCATTGACCCAAAGTTCAATATTATTATGCGGAGAAAATGTTAATAGCGACTATGTCAGGCAAATAATTAGCCTTACCCAAACCACAAGTGCTTCATATTTGTTATTGGCCTCCCTGGACCTTGCTAGGAAAAACTTAAGTTTGAACGGCATAGAGATATTTAGGAAGACTGTAGAGCTAACAGAGTACGCAAGGAGCGAAATAAACAAGCTAGGTGGCTACTATGCTTTCTCTACCGAAATTATTGATAATGACGCCATATATGATTTTGACATCACAAAACTTTCAATAAATACTAGAGACATTGGGCTTGCAGGTATTGAAGTATATGATATTCTTCGAGAGGAATACGGAATTCAGGTTGAATTTGGGGATCTAGGTAATATACTGGCAATAGTATCGGCTGGGGACAGGGCTATGGAAATTGAAAGGCTTGTTTCCGCCCTTTACGAAATTAAAAGGATTTATTCAAAAGATCCAACAGGTATGTATGTTCATAACTATATAGAGCCTGAGGTAGTATATACTCCTCAGGAAGCCTTTTATAGCCGTAAGAAAGCTTTGCCCATAAAAGAGAGTCAGGAGATGATAAGCGGCGAATTTGTAATGGCATATCCTCCAGGTATTCCTATTTTAGCTCCAGGGGAGCGGATAACAGAGGAGATAGTAAATTATATACATTATGCAAAAGAAAAAGGAATCTTATTAATGGGAACCGAGGATATGAATGTAGATAATATAAATGTTGTGGAGGGCGAATAGTATGGAACTATGGTACACGGAAAAACATACGGAAAATGCAGAGTTTTCAATTAAAGTGAAGAAACAGCTTGTTAGCAAAAAAAGTGAATTTCAAAGGATAGACATTTTTGAATCGTATGATTTTGGGAAGGTTTTAGTCATCGATGGTTATTTAATGCTTACCGAAAAAGATGAATTTATTTACCATGAGATGATAACCCATGTGCCTATGGCGGTGAATCCAGAGATTAAAGATGTCCTTGTAGTTGGGGCCGGTGATGGTGGCACTGTAAGAGAGCTTACTAGATATGAAACCATAGAGAATATTGATATGGTTGAAATAGACAGGCTCGTAGTTGATCTGTGTAGAGAATATATACCTCAAACGTCTTCCAAGTTAGATGATGACAGGGTGAATATATACTATGAAGATGGACTTAAATTTGTTCGGGAAAAGGAAAACAAATATGACTTAATAATTGTTGATTCTACTGATCCTTTTGGCCCTGGTGAGGATCTTTTTACAAAGGAGTTCTATGGAAATTGTTATAAAGCATTGAAAGAGAATGGGATTTTGGTTAATCAGCATGAAAGTCCCTACTATCCAAATGATGCAGTGGCGATGCAAAGAGCCCATAGCAAGATAAAATCTATTTTCCCCGTAGCCCTTGTTTACCAGGCTCATATTCCCACCTATCCTTCGGGTCATTGGCTATTTGGCTTTGCATCCAAAGGGCTTGACCCTATAGCTGATTTAAAAGAAGAAGAGTGGAATTCATTAGGTTTAAAAACAAAGTACTATAACACTGATTTGCATAAAGGCTGTTTTGCTATTCCGAACTATGTAAAGGAGCTTTTAAAAAATGTATGATAGAAATGTCCATACTATATTGGGCTGTGATAATGATTATGATGAAAGCAAAATAGTAGTGTTTGGGGCTCCCTTCGACGGTACTACTTCATACCGTCCGGGAGCCAGATTTGCAAGTGCGGCCATTAGGAATGAGAGCTATTCAATAGAGACTTATAGCATTTATCAAGATAAAGATTTAGAAGATATATGTGTATTCGACAGTGGGGATTTAGAGCTTCCTTTTGGTAACGTACCAAAAATATTAGATAAAATTGAAAAATTTGCTTTGAAGTTAATGAACGATGGCAAAATTCCACTCATGATTGGCGGTGAACATTTAGTAACTCTAGGGGCAGTTAGGGGAGCAGTGAAAAAACATAAAGATCTCCATATAATTCACTTTGATGCCCATGCCGATTTAAGGGATGAATATCTAGGTGAGAAATTGTCCCATGCTACGGTTATAAGGAGATGCTGGGATTTAGTCGGGGACAACAGAATTTTCCAATTCGGAATTAGGAGTGGCTGTAGGGAGGAAATCTATTGGGGAAGAAAACATGTGGAAACTTGCTTCTTTAATTTTGCTAATTTAGGTTCTATAGTCGAAAAATTAGAAAACAAGCCTGTTTATTTGACCATTGATCTGGATGTATTAGATCCTTCAGTGTTTCCCGGGACTGGGACTCCTGAAGCGGGAGGAGTAAGCTTTGATGAGCTATTAAATGCTATTGAGCAGGTATCAAAGTTAAATATTGTGGCTTTGGATATAACTGAATTATCTCCACCTTTGGATCCAACAGGAGCTTCAACGGTATTGGCTTATAAGCTTCTTAGGGAAATACTATTGTTAATTTATAGATGAATTAAAGAGATGAATATACTGAACTATGTAAGATTGATTTTATGAAGAGAACGAAAGTCTTAGTTTTTATTGTTATATGTATTTGCATATGGATATTTTTGTATTTTGAAAATAACTTCTAGCCCATGGACCCGAGATGTTTTCATTATATAGCGAGTATGAATTCGATTTAGTTTTAGCTGGCCATGCCCACGGTGGACAGGTAAGGCTTCCATTCATAGGTGAATTGGTTGCGCCAAATCAGGGATTTTTTTCTAAATATACATCAGGTAAATATAAAAGAGGAAACTGCACTATGATTGTAAGCAGGGGGCAAGGAGCTATTGCTAGGCTAGACCAATTAGATTTGCAATAGCTCCTTTGATTCTCTTAATTGTTATTTCATTACAAATGTTGCGCAATCCGTTTCTTCCGTATTTTTAGCTCCAGGTGGTTGGATTTCAATTTTTGCTGCATTGCAGTATTTACCAGCGTTATTATAATAACAACTTGTAACAGTACATTTTACCCCAGGCAAAGGTTGATCATTATATGGGACTTTCCCTTTCATATTCTAATTCCTCCTTAAATTATTTAGTTTTGTTAACTAAAAATATTTTGCCCTAATGTAAAAGAGTTTTATTCGTTAAATTATAAATAGTATAAAGTAACACAACTTAATTATTATTTCTAAATTGACAAAAAATAAACAATAAGGGTTTCTTTTTTTGTCAAAATGTTTTATAATCATTTTATAGCGTTGTAGTATGGAATGAAGATGGTAGCACAGCAAAATTTTCCAAAATTAAAGCTTTTACTGTAGTATGGGAGGAAGGAAGGTTGTATTTTGTATCTTTCGCAAAAAATCCATGGATGAGAATCTTTTCTTGCAGAACTGCATATTCAATAGCGGTTCTTTTTATTAGATATGCAGAAAATAATTGTTGGACACGTAATTTTTCAATTCGTATAAATACTTCGACTATTCTTAAACGCATTAAACCTTCCTATCTATATAAATACCCTAAAATTGCTACTTCAATAAATATATTTAAAGTTCTTTATTTATCATCTGCAAATAAGTGAATAAATTATCTTTTTTAGCATTTTTTATTACACCCAATATAATTTTGCTGATAATTATTACTTTTCTTAATTTATTCTTATTATTTTTTATCCTAAGGTAGGTGATTTTTCTAAGGTGTTGTAAATGTTCTATATTTGTACTTGTTACATTTATAACCATTATTCTATCTAATTTTATTAAATTTTTAACATTCATTCCTTGGGATGCATTGTTATGCTGATTAAAGGTGCAATCCCTATAAGCCAATTGCAGAAAGTTGTTATTAAGAATTATAGATATTTATAATTCAATTAAATCCAATATTGATAATTAACATAAATATAAATCTAGGAGGATTAAAGTGAAGAAGTTAATGTTAGGAAATCAAGCAGTTGCTAGAGGAGCTTATGAAGCTGGTGTTGCGGTGGCAACCGCTTATCCAGGAACTCCTAGCACAGAAATAACAGAATTTATTGCTAAATATGATGAAATCTATGCTGAATGGTCACCTAATGAGAAGGTGGCTTTAGAAGTGGCTATTGGCGCATCTTTAGCTGGGGGTCGCGCTATAGTTTCTATGAAGCATGTAGGTCTAAATGTAGCAGCAGATCCTTTATTTACAATGTCCTATGCAGGTGTAAATGGGGGCTTGGTAATAGTTGTTGCCGATGATCCTGGTATGCATAGCTCTCAGAATGAGCAGGATAGTAGATTATACGCTAGATCAGCTCATGTACCTATGTTGGAACCCTCTGACAGCCAAGAAGCAAAGGATTATGTTAAGCTGGCCTTTGAGTTAAGCGAAAGCTATGATACCCCTGTGATAGTCCGATTAACAACTAGAGTGGCCCATTCACAAAGCATGGTTGAATTAGCAGAACCACAGCCTATAACTCTTAAGGATTATGAGAAAAATCCCAAAAAACATGTTATGATGCCAGCTATGGCAAAAGCCCGCCATATTCTTGTAGAACAAAGAATGAAAAAATTGATCCATGATTCCTGCCAATTTGAAATCAACAAAGTAGAAGAAGGAGATCCTAGCATAGGTATTATAGCTAGTGGCATTGTATACCAGTATGCTAAAGAAGTCCTTCCAGAGGCGTCTTTCTTAAAGTTAGGGATGGTTCATCCTCTACCTAAGGATTTAATTTTAGATTTTGCTTCCAAAGTAGATAAATTATATGTTCTTGAGGAATTAGAGCCTGTTATAGAAGAACAAATAAAAAGTTGGGGAGTAGAAGTTATAGGCAAAGAATTGTTCTCCGTTCAGGGGGAGTACAGTGCCAATATGATTGAAATAGCTATAAAAGGAAGCGGTGTAGATATAGAGAAAAAAAAAGCGTTGCCCAATAGGCCTCCTGTATTGTGTCCTGGCTGTCCTCATAGAGCAGTATTTTATAACCTAAAAAAATTAAAGCTTACTGCTATGGGGGATATTGGATGTTATACCCTAGGAGCCTTATCGCCTTTGGAGGGCATAGATGCTTGTATTTGTATGGGTGCAAGTATAGGCATGGCACATGGCTTTGAAAAAGCTCGTGGCAGAGATTTTTCTAAAAAAGTTGTAGGCGTTATTGGAGATTCTACATTTATACATTCAGGTATTGGTGGACTTATTGATATTGTGTATAACAAAGGGGTTGCCACTATATTGATTTTGGATAACTCAATAACTGCTATGACAGGGCATCAGGATAATCCAGCTACTGGATACACAATTAAGGGTGAAATGGTACCTGCCTTAGATTTGGTAGCATTGGTCAAGGCTACAGGTATCCATAATGTTCGAGTTATAGATCCTTTTAATTTAAAGGAATCAGAAGTTGCTATAAGAGAAGAAATTGAGCGAGATGAGCCATCAGTCATTATCTTTAAGAGACCTTGTGCATTACTTGATAAATCTCAAGCCTCACCACTAAAGATAAATCGGGAAAAGTGCACAAATTGCGGTTTTTGCTTAAAACTGGGATGTCCTGCAATTCAAAAAAAGGATAGTGGAATGGTTATAAATGAAGCTTTATGTAATGGATGTAAGCTTTGTACACAGGTATGCAGATTTAATGCCTTGGAAGGAGTGGACTATTAATGAAAAACACAAATATATTAATTGTAGGGGTTGGGGGACAGGGAACATTGTTGACCAGTAGAGTTTTGGGCAGTCTTGCCAGTAAGATGGGATATGATGTAAAGGTATCAGAGGTTCATGGAATGGCGCAAAGGGGAGGAAGTGTAGTTACCCATGTTCGTTTCGGGGATAGAGTATTTTCTCCCCTAATAGAAGAGGGCAGGGCAGATATTTTATTGGCCTTTGAAAAGATGGAGGCGTTAAGATGGGTTCACTATCTAAAAGAGGATGGCATGTTGATAGTAAATGATCAAGCTATAGATCCTATGCCTGTTATAACTGGTGCTGCACGATATCCGGATGATATTTTAAATCAGCTTGTAAATGAGATTCCCAATGTTTTTATTATCAATGCCCAGGAAATAGCCAAGGAAATAGGTAACCTGCGAGTAGCCAACTCAGTCTTGATGGGAGTGTTGGCACAGTATATGAGTATAGAAAAGAAGGAATGGGAGGAGATACTCAGTAGTATAGTCCCCCCTAAGACCGTTGATGATAATCTAAAAGCCTTTAATATAGGTTATAATACTAGAATAGAGTACGAGGAAGGTGCAGTAAATATATGATGTACTGGAATAAACCTTCTGAATGCATGGAACGTGAAAGACTAAGAGAACTGCAAAGCAAAAGACTAGTAAAAACTGTTGAGAGGGTGTACTATAATGTTCCTTACTATCGAAATTTAATGCAGGAAAGAGGCATTGTACCTGAAGATATTAAAGGAATAGATGATCTAAGCAAACTACCTTTCACTACAAAAGATGATTTAAGAGATAACTATCCTTATGGGCTATTTGCTGTCCCATTAAGTGAAATAGTAAGAATTCATGCATCTTCCGGTACCACAGGGAAGCCTACCGTTGTAGGATATACACGGCAAGATATTACTACCTGGTCAGAACTTATGGCTAGAACCTTGGCTTGTGGTGGAGCCACAAAGGATTCAGTTATACAAATAGCTTATGGCTATGGTCTATTTACGGGTGGATTAGGAGTACACTACGGGGCTGAGCGTTTAGGGGCTTCGGTTATTCCCATATCTGGAGGTAATACTAAGAGGCAGGTTATGCTTATGAGGGATTTTGGGACTACAGTTCTTGCCTGTACTCCCTCCTATGCCTTGCACATTGCTGAAGTATTAGAAGAAATGAAAATACCTAGAGATGAGTTAAAACTAAAGTATGGTATATTGGGTGCTGAACCTTGGACCGAAGAGCTTCGTCAAGAGATAGAAGAAAAATTAAAAATTACCGCTATTGACATATACGGGTTAAGTGAAATAATTGGACCTGGGGTTGCCAGTGAGTGCCAATATAAGGATGGCTTACACATTTGGGAGGATCATTTTATTCCTGAGATAGTTGATCCTAAAACAGGAGAGGTGCTTCCTGAAGGTAGTGAAGGAGAATTAGTTTTTACTACTATTACGAAAGAAGGCATTCCTGTTATAAGGTATAGGACTAGAGACATAAGTAAACTCAGCTATGAACCATGTCCTTGCGGCCGTACCCATGTTAGAATGCATAAGGTTCTGGGAAGAACAGATGATATGTTAGTCATTCGTGGAGTTAATGTCTTTCCTTCACAGATTGAAAGTATATTAGTGAATATTGGTGAGACGGAGCCTCATTATCTTTTGGTTATAGATCGGGTTGGCAATATGGATAGCTTAGAGGTCTGGATAGAAGTATCCGAAAACCTATTTTCCGATGAAGTGCGCAAATTAGAAAACTTGAAACAAAAAATTGCCAATGAAATTCAATGTACCCTAGGATTATCTGCCAAGGTGAAATTAGTTGAACCCAAAACCATTGAGAGAAGTCAGGGTAAAGCTGTAAGAGTGCTTGATAGAAGAAAATAAAAGGGGGAATAAAATGACTGTAAAACAAATCTCTGTGTTTCTAGAAAATAAAAAGGGACGCTTGGTACAAGTTACTCGGGTATTAAGTCAAAACAATATAGATATTAGCGCCATATCTATAGCAGAGACTACTAATTTTGGAATAATTAGAATGATAGTAAATGAGCCTCAGCTAGCGGTTAATGCCTTAAAGAATGAAGGCTTTACAGTTAATACAGCAGATGTATTGGCAGTAGAGGTACCGGACTGTCCAGGAGGATTACATCAAGTTCTTGAAATACTTAGCCACCATAATATTAGTATTGAGTATCTTTATTCATTTGTTAGAAGACCCTCTCAGAAAGCTTTGATCCTATTTAAGCTAGATGATATAGACAGAGCCATTAAAGTTTTAAAAGAGAAAAAGGTTAATATTTTATCGAGTCAAGAAGTATATGAGCTTTAAACCCATTACATGCCACTATTATATAAAAAAGGGAAGATGTGGCCCTAGAAAAATGGTTAGCTGATAGGTATAATTGCCTTAGAGGTGATTTCATGAGACCTACTAGGGTAGAAATAAGTCTTGCTAAGTTGGATAGAAATATACAAAGATTAAAGAGTTTGCTTAACCCTAGCACTGCATTAATGGCAATAGTTAAGGCCAATGCCTATGGTCATGGTATTGTAGAAATTGCAAAGCAAGCTTTAAAGTCAGGGGCTAGGTTTTTAGGAGTTGCTGTGCCTGAAGAAGGTGTTCAGCTAAGAGAAGCAGGTGTAAATTGTGATATATTAGTTTTAAGTGGAATAGATGTTGATCAAATAGATTTAGTTATAGATTATAATCTATCTGTTTGTCTTTTTACTATAGAAATGGCTAGGTTGATAAACCAAAAAGCAGGAAACAAACAAAAGAAGGTCAAAGT
>Ga0209537_1004001_pt1 | contig 12959 bp, 14 predicted proteins | sample BioPla4DNA1_FD_187698 | JGI IMG/M metagenome (GOLD analysis project Ga0209537, IMG submission 187698) | Biogas fermentation microbial communities from Germany - Plant 4 DNA1 (SPAdes) (version 2) | ecosystem: Engineered > Bioreactor > Anaerobic > Digestate | place: Bielefeld, North...
CAGGAAACAACGGTAAACCATTTGACAGTTCGCCTGATGGCACAGGTGGTTCATACAATCATAATGCAGCCCTGTATGATATTCGTAAGTTCTTCCAAGGTACTAAGCCGAATGGACACATGAAAGTAAAGTCAGAGGATGAAATCTATAATAATCTTATTGAGACCCTTCGTGAGAAGCTTAAAGAACTGAGGGATAAATGTATTGTTCCGAAGGTATACGAGTATGGTTTTTTAATTGTTTCGGAGCAAGTAGAGGTTTGATTAGTATGTTATTATATTAAAGAATTGCTGTCAAAAAAAATTGACAGCAATTTTTATAAAACTATTGACAACTTGTTGTTACTTTATTATACTTGTAGTAACAAGCATTAAGTTATAAATACTATTATACTTTTAGGGGTAAAGTAGTATGAGTAATTGGACACTTAAAGAGTTGAAGGCGATGAGTAGCTTCTCGACTACTGATTATAGGAAGGAAAGATTGTTTGGTGAAGCGTGTAATCAGTATTTGGAGAAGCACGGAATACCAAGAGAGCGTTTTTTAAGTCAACAAAAAAAGAATATATACCTAATGTGGGAGAAGTGACTATCGAATCAGAACCTATGTTTGAAGTAATTGGAAATCCTTGGGATAACCCCGAACTGCTGAAGGAGGTTGAATAACGTGAGGTTGAAGGAGAATGGAAGCATTATTGCCCGGAATGTCAGGAGAGTGAGAAAAATGACAATAGAACGTGCAATCAAATTGATTAACAAAAACAATATGCTCGATGGCTCAGATTTTAGCCTTGCCTTGGAGATTGTGCTTGACACAATCGAAACATTGCAGGCAGAGAATGAGCAGTTGAAGGCCGATTGCGACAGATTTAAAGAGCGTCTACAAATAAGCCCTTATGGTGATGACAAGATAGACGAGCTGGACGAGGCGTTAGCAAATTGCAAATTTCAGTATGAACAGTTAAAGCAGGAGAATGAGCAACTACGGGCGCAGGTGGCACGTGTGCGGGAGGCGCTTACTATAGCAAACAATTATATGCCAGACATAGGACACTTTTGCACCTGTGGGCAGTGTAAAACATGTGGGACCGCTATAAACTATGCGGGATATAAATACTGTCTGAAATGTGCAAGGGTGATTATCGACGAAGCCCTCTCTGACACACCAGTCGATTACCACAATCCGGCTGATGTGGAGGCGTTGAGGAAGGCGAGGGAGGCTATCAAGGCAGCATGGAGCGACGGAAGTGTAAATGCCGCTTTGGAAAAAGCAAGCGAAGCCCTTACCGCCATCGACAAAGCAATAGGAGGTTGAGCCATGAGGGGGTATAAATTCAGGGGTAAGTGCGTTGAACGTGATAAATGGGTGTATGGATACTATGTAAAGGGAATACAAGAGGATGAAGCATATATTTTAAAAAATCACAATTGGTTATTAGGCGATGACTTTATTGACGTATATCCTGAAACAGTAGGACAGTTTACAGGAGTTAAGGAACGCTATCCTCAAATGGTTGGCGAAGGACAAGAGATATATTTGGGGGATGTAGTAAGACTTTTTGGTGGGGAATATTGTCAGGGATATTATGAACATGACCAAACGATTGTTGTTAAAAGTGCTTATGATATTGTGGCAATGGAAGAAAGTGAGAATGTCCAACTATTAGGCAATGTTTGGGATAACCCCGAACTGCTGAAGGAGGTTGAATAACACATGAATCTGAATCAATGGCGTGATGTGTTAACAAAAAAGCAGCTTGAAGACGCTGCACGGTGCATGAGCATCGATTGTGAGGACTGCAGTGTGTACTGCGTCAACACAATCGAAGTAACAAGGCGAGCTGCCCGCACCGCTCTCGCATACAGAGATATGCTGGAGCGGTTGGAATGGATAAATAATAATCACTGCCCAATATGTCAGCAATGTAAAACTAACGGACACGCACCCACCTGTAAACTTACAGCCTTGTTAAAAGGAAACAAGGCTGAAGAAACACGTGGCATAGTGATGTTAATTGAAACAAAGCCGGGCTATTGGGAATGTGAGAATTGCGGCGAATCGTTTGAATGTGAGCCGCAAAAAGATAAGTATAATTATTGTCCATGTTGTGGAGTAAAGCTAGATGAATATGTTTCTTATGTAACAGATACAAAGGAGTAATGATATGCTGTCTGGCCGGCTGGCAGGTACGCACTGCAAATGCTGAAAGAACTAATCGGATAGAGAAAGGACGCAGATGGTTTTATCTGCGTCTTTTTCCTGTTCGTGTTTGAGGCCTGCACTAATTAAGCGTAATTATAACTGTACGGAGGGTGGAGCAGTGTATGCGGAAATAAAAGCACTATGGGCTAAGAAAGCGGAGGTAGACACAATAGAGGGGTGGTTGCCGTTGCTATCGCACATGAGCGACACAGCAGAGGTGGCTAAGATTCTCTGGGACAGCTGGGCGTCTTCTGTGATTAAAGAGCGTATTGAAAAAGATTTGACAGGTGTCGTTTCTGGTAGAGATTTATTTATATTTTTAGCCAGTGTGCATGATATAGGTAAGGCCAGTCCTGCTTTTCAATTTAGAGAGGGTTATAAAACTCCGAATGTAGACAGGGTATTGATGGATGGGCTTACGTCTGCTGGATTTACTGGTAGTAAGCATAGGCTGTCCATACGCCACGAGTACGTTACGCATTGCATACTGGAACGCTACGGTGTAGACCACAGTGTGGCTATTGTAGTTGGCGGACATCATGGAAGTCAACCAGACGTTTCCGACTTGTACAAGATTAAGACAGAGCATAAGAAAATAGCGGGTTTCAAGAGTGATGAGTGGGTACACGCTCAGAAGGAGCTTTTATCCGAGGCTCTGGCTATTTCAGGGGTTACGCTCGATACTATAAAACTTGTGCAACTTACTAAACCAGTGCAGGTTCTGCTTTCTGGTTTAGTTGTTATGGCTGACTGGATGGCGAGCAATGAGAAGCATTTTCCGCTTATACCTACGAGTAGTTTCACCGCTACGCACAGTGCTAAAAGAGCCGAAGAAGCTTTTAGGTACTATGATTTACCTCCGTTATGGCGGGCTTATGGCGATGCTTTAAGTTTATATGAGACAAGATTTAATATCTCTACGCCGTATCCAGTGCAAGAGGCTGTTCTTAGAGTGGCAGAGAAATCTCCTAATTTGATGATTATTGAAGCCCCTATGGGTGAAGGCAAGACAGAGGCTTCATTGGCTGCGGCTGAGTTAATTGCAAGTCAGAGAGGGTGTCGTGGGGTCTACTTTGCTCTCCCTACGCAGGCTACGACAAATGCGATGTTTGACCGTGTAGTGAAGTGGGTTTCTGGGTTTGAACCTGCTGACGCACCTTACAGTGCCAGACTTATGCACGGAAAGGCAGAATACAATGATAAATACACAAGCATAAAATACAGGCTGTGTGAGGATGGTAGTGATGCTCCTGTATCTAATGTACAGGTGCATGAATGGTTCGAGGGGAGCAAGAAAGGTATTCTGGCAGACTTCACAGTAGGCACAGTCGACCATATACTGCTTGCAGGTTTACGCCGTAAGCACCTCACATTGAGGCATTTAGGCTTAGCCGGGAAGGTCGTAATCATAGATGAGTGTCATGCTTACGATACATATATGCTGAGTTATTTATGTAAGGCACTGACATACCTTGGGGCGTATCAAGTTCCAGTAATTGTTTTATCGGCGACACTCCCTGCAAACACTCGGAATAAGTTGGTATCAGCGTATTTAGGTATTCGGGACACTGATATTAAAAAGCAGGCTGTTGAAACACCAACTGTGTCGTATCCACAGATAACTTACGTGTGTGGCAACACTCAACCTTGTGTAGAGGCTGTTGGTATATCTTCAAAGGTTAAGAGTGTAAGTATTAGGCAACTGGCGTCTACGGCGGTAGTGAGTACACTCGAAAATGTACTTGCAGGTGGCGGGTACGCAGGTGTAATTGCAAATACGGTGCGTAAGGCTCAGGGGCTGTACGACACATTATCTAAGCATTTCACAGACGCAGAGGTTGTACTACTTCACACAGGATTTATGCAGGTAGACAGGTCTAAAAAAGAGGAGTATCTCGTAAATGTGCTAGGTAAAGAGGCGAGGCGTGGTGGTAAGAAGATAGTCGTAGGTACGCAGATATTTGAGCAATCAATGGACATCGACTTCGATGTTCTGATTACGGATTTATGTCCGATAGACCTTTTACTTCAACGTATAGGCAGACTGCATAGACACGATAGAGTGGGCAGGCCGACTGCTGTAGCAACGCCTACGTGCTATGTGATGGATACAGTCTGGGGAGAATTTGACAAGGGTTCTATGCTTGTGTATGGACCGTATTTATTGGCTAAGACACGTGCGATACTCCCGGATGTGATAAATGTACCTAATGACATTCCAACGCTTGTAGCGAGTGTTTACGATGAGGGTGAGCCTGCCATACCTGCGGACTATAAAAGCTGGTATGATAAGGCGTTAAAGAGATACGTAGAGAACAACGCTAAACGGGAAAAGGACGCTAAGGGATGGCAGATAAGCGACCCAAGAGGCGGTTGTAGTCCAATATTTGGCTGGATAAGTGGAGACACTCAATGCAGTGAGCAGTTGGCAAGTGCTACGGTTCGTGGGAGCATAGATTCCCTTGAAGTAATACCTGTAATGCGTAAGACGGACGGCTTTTATCCGCTACCTCATTTAGGTTCAGACCCGATACCTGTTAGTGAACTACGCTCAGACCAAGCTAAGCAATTAGCTGAGTATAGTTTGAGGCTTCCTTACGTATTCGGGATAAATATTTCAAAGTATGAAAAAGAACTCAAAAAGTGTGCTGAAAATGGAGGCCTGCCTGAAAGTTGGAGTAAAAGTAGTTGGATTAGTGACGCAAATTTCTTGATATTTGATGAAAACGGTAAGGCTACCCTTGGGGAGTATACTTTAAGGTATAGTCCTGAGAAAGGGTTGGAATATAGCGAGTAAAGGAGACGGTGTAGTGGAAAAGGCAAGTATTACACCAATGTTCAACTTGTTAGATGAACCTTGGATAAAGTGCTCAGTTGTCGATGAGCGAGGGACTATAAGAGAACATAAGGTTAGTCTTAAAGATGTGTTTAGGCAAGCACACACGTTTATGGGTCTTTCGGGCGAAAGTCCTGTCCAAGATGTTGCCGTTATGCGTCTTTTGTTGGCTATCCTGCACGCTGTTTACACACGTACAGACGAGTATCGTGACCTACGTGAGGAAGGCGATTTAGATGGAGCTCTGCGTATGTGGCGTAGATTGTATGAGGCGGGAGAGTTTGATGCCGAGGCAATCAGCGCGTACTTGGAACAGTGGAGAGATAGGTTTTATTTGGTTCATCCAACTCGTCCGTTTTATCAGATACCTGCTGTAAAGCAAAGGTACGATTCGGGTAAAGGTGATTATAAGGTCGGATTGATGTCCGTTAAGAAGTTCATTTTTACAATTTCTGAGTCGAATAATATTGCGAAGATTTTTTTACCTCGTACCGATACTGATGTAATCTCGTTTGATGAGGCGTTAAGGTGGTTACTTACTATAAATGCTGCGGACGATGTTGCTTATAAAGGCGGTGCCGGAGTAGGTTGGGTAGGGAAAATAGGCAACACCATGCTGTCAGGGGATAACTTGTTTGAAACTCTTATGCTCAACTTCGTTTTATACGACCGTATGAGAGAAGAACCTTTCTGGGGTGACGGGCTTGCTCCTTGGGAGCTTGATGTTCCTCGCTATGAGAAGTGTGCTAACTATGCTTGTCCAGATAATCAAGTCGAGCTTCTTACACTTCAATCCAGACGTTTGTATCTAAAGGTAGAAGATGGTGGTGTTGTAGGGTGTTACAATGCTCCGGGGGATGGCTTTAGTGATTCTGAGGATGTAGGTGCTGAGCAATTTACAAAGACGGTAACTACTACGAAGTCCCGTGTTCAAATTAGAAGATATAAGGCGTTATCTACTCCTCAGCACTTGTGGCGTGGTTTTGCTTCTGTGGTTGCCTCTGACGTTACAAAGAAAGAAACTAAGGCAGGTGTGCTACGCTGGCTTGATGAGCTTTTGATGTCAGGTATGTGCGAACAGCGTAAGGTAGGTATAGAGCTTACTCAGGTTGTTTATGGAAAACAGAATATGAAGATTGATGAAGTCTGGAGAGATACTTTCCACCTGAATACAGGGATATTCACGGATGTAACTACTGATGAAAGTGATGAGGACGACTGGTTGGGAGTTATCTACAGAGGTCTTAAAACTATTGAAGATTTAGCTTATGAGTACAGGATGTTCGTGTTTAATATGGCTAAGAGCCGTGGGTTCTCAGGAACAACTGACGAAGCTGAGAATATGCTTGATAAAGCACAAGCTGAGTTGTATGGGTCTTTGGGTGAGATTTTTCACGAGTGGCTTGGGAATATCAATCCAGAGGTTGACACACCTGAAAGCAAGGGTACTGAGTTAGTTTTATCCGCACGTGACTTTATTAGGGGTCGAGCAGATAAACTATATACTCAAGCAGGCGGTGTGGCGTTAAAGGGTAAGGTGCTGACAGAAGATAATTATGGTAACGCAATCAACTCTGTGTGTGCCTACAATAAATTTAAGTATAAATTTTATAATATATTAAAGAAAGGGGGTTATACAAATGACTAAAGCAGAAAAGGTTTACGCCGTGGTCGCTCGTCAAGTGGCAAGATTGGCTGTGGATACGCCTCAGACCAGAGCCGACTTGGCAAAGTTGCGTAGAGCGGTAGGTAAGGACTTAGCTGATTCTCCTGAGGTATGGGAGATTGTGATGTCTGATACTACTGTGGATTGCGAAGTTCAGGGAGAGATTACGAAAGAAGGTAAGGCTATCCATACAGCCTTGACACTGTACGGAGTATATCGTCAAGGTAATTCAGCGGGTTCTCAGAGAGGTCTTTCTTTCGGTAGAGCCTTGGCGGCGTTAGCAGCACAGGGAGAGTTATCTTATAACTCTATTCGTAAGCGTTATAATAGCTTAATCACGTCAAAGGATATAACAAGATTGGCATACTTTGCGAGAAGTTTTATTCGAGCTTTGAGTAAAGCGGGTATTAAGCTTGATTTCGCTCAGTTTGCAAAGGATTTATATAATTATCAATTTTCTACTGGGAATAAGGCAGTTAGGATTAGATGGTCGTCAGAGTTTTACTCAAATAGTATTCCTCGTGAGAGCGGGGGTGTTTCTGATGAAGGAGGTTCAGATGATGAAAGGTAAATTATTTTTAGACATTCACGCATTACAGGTTGTACCACCGAGTTGTTTGAATAGGGATGACACAGGTGCGCCGAAAACAGCGATATTCGGTGGGGTTCAGAGAGCGAGAGTATCTTCGCAGAGCTGGAAGCGTGCTATCAGAACAGGCTTTAGAGATGGGCTTGATAAAAATGAGTTGAGCTACCGCACCAGACAAGTAGAAGAACTTATCAAAGCGGAGCTTATGGCTATTTTGCCTGATGTTTCTGAGGAATCGGCTGCTGCGTTGGTGAAAGAGGCTCTTATCACTATGGGGCTTGTAGATGATAAATCGAAAAACGCTTCTAAGAATAAGAAGAATAAGAAGAATACGGGAGCAGACACTGCTGAAGAAGCGACTGAGGAAGCTGCAAACGCTGAGCAAAAGAAGGTTATGTTCTTTATCTCTACTTTCCAGATGAAAGACATCGCTTCTATTATTGCACGCACGGTGTCTGAGGGCAAGAAGTTGGCTACCGTAAAGAAAGAACTGAAAGACGCTCTGAAAAAGAAGAACGGAATTGAAATCGCTTTATTTGGTCGTATGTCAGCGGCCGATGTTGAGTTTTCGGTAGACGCTTGTGTTCAGGTGAGTCATGCTATCTCCACTCACGAGGTTGAAAATGAGGTTGACTTCTTTACTGCTGTTGATGACATAGATACTGAGGGTGCTGGGCATCTTGGGGATTCTGAATTTAACTCATCCACACTCTATCGTTATTCAACTATTGAGGTACACTCGCTTAATGAGTATGTTGGGGATACTGAAAAGACTGCAAAGATTGTTAGAGATTTTATTAAGCAGTTTGTAGTATCTATGCCGACAGGTAAGATTAACAGTTACGCCAATAATACGATTCCGAGTGTGCTTTATGTGGCCTTAAGAGAGGATAAACCTTTGAATTTAAGTCCTGCTTTTGAGAGAGCTATTCCAGCAAGCACAGAGGGCTTTGTAGTGCCATCTGCCAAGGCATTAGAAGAATACGCACTTGACGCTTACGGTGATTTCAGTATGCCACCTATTAAGTCTTTTGTAGTAGGCAAGTATTTACCTAAACTGGAAGGTCAGGGCGGTCGTGTAAATCTTAGCACTCTGTTAGATACTGTTGAAGACTACATTAGGGGTTTAGAATAATGCCTAAAACGCTATTGTTGAGGTTGGCTGCACCTATGCAATCATGGGGTGTAGCCAGCAAATACACTACCCGTGACACGGCAATGGAGCCGTCTAAGAGCGGGGTCATAGGGCTGTTGGCAGCGGCACTAGGGCGTGGTAGAGACGAGAGTATCGAGGATTTGGCGGGGCTGAAGTTTGGTGTTAGAGCCGACCAGCCCGGCGAACTAATGAGAGATTTTCACACTGCTGAGGGCAGGACGAAGCAGGGTGTAAAAATGAATTATGTAACAGAGCGTTATTATATAGCTGACGCTGTTTTCGTAGTGGCTTTGGAGGGTGAAGATGAACTTATTAAGACACTATCCGAGGCTATAGAAAGCCCGTATCACGCACTTTCGTTAGGTAGACGTTCTTGCCCACCTACTGGGAGAATGTTGCTTGATGTGTTAGATATGGGGTGTGTGGAGGCATTAAAAACATACAAGTGGCAAGCGAGCGAGTTTTATCGGGAGAAAGTTCTGCGTAATTATGAACGCACAAAGGTTATCCCTAAGATAAAGCTTGTCTATGACGCAGACAGAGTAACTAAACGAGTACAAACAGATGTGCCTATTTCGTTTAGTTGGAAGCACAGACAGCATACAAAGCGATTTATTGCGGAGGAGTATATCTCACTAAGTGAGATATGCGGAGAGATTGCCGTAGAGCATGACCCATTTGAAGGATTAGGAGGGGATGAGTAATGTATTTATCCAGAATTGAGCTTGATACAAGACGTAGAAATACAATGGTGAAACTGTTAGCTTCACCTCATGTAGTTCACGCAGTAGTGGAGAACTGTTTTACTCGTCCTGCTGGTGTAGCAAAGACACGCTCTCTATGGCGTATAGATGACCTTGCAGGTAAGAAATACCTATTAGTTTTATCCGAGGAGAAGCCAGACTTCTCACACATGATTGGGGAGTATTGTCGTGAAGACGCTAAGGGAGAGTCCCGCTCTTATGATAAACTCTTGCAATCAGTGCAGGAAGGTTCTACTTACTCATTCAAGCTTGTAGCCAACCCTGTTAAGGAAATGAATAACAAGAAGGTAGGTCTTTACTCTGTAGAAGAACAAGTGACTTGGCTTGTGCGTAAGGCTGAGGCTAATGGGTTTACATTTAATACCAGCAACCTAAAAGTACCCCTCACGGATAAGGTTACATTTGTGCGTAACCAAGGTGAGCCGAAGGTGGTTATAAATAAAGTCATGTACGAGGGACTACTGGAAGTTACAGACGTAGATAGGTTTATTGGTGCTTTGACACAAGGTATAGGCAGAGCCAAGGCGTACGGTTGTGGGCTGCTTACTATAATTCCGAGGTGACGTTCCCCGTGAGAGCGGGGGTGTTTCCGCGCTTAGAGTTTCTCCTGTTGCGAAAATGGAGTATTCCCCGTGTAAGCGGGGGTGTTTCCGTACTGCCTTGAAAATAAACCCGTTAGCACACGTATTCCCCGTGAGAGCGGGGGTGTTTCCTCTTTGTCAATCATCTCATATAGTTTAGCTGCGTATTCCCCGTGATAGCGGGGGTGTTTCCTTATTAACCGTGATAAGGACGAAGCCAAGGCAGTATTCCCCGTGAGAGCGGGGGTGTTTCTTTGTGAGGCTGTGCTGGGAGAATTGCCAGCAGGTATTCCCCGTGAGAGCGGGGGTGTTTCGGACGGGTGCCGTAGCAACAACAGTCCAGATAAGTATTCCCCGTGAGAGCGGGGTGTTTCCTTTATCCGTGAGGGATACTTTTAGGTTGCTGGGTATTCCCCGTGAGAGCGGGGGTGTTTCTTGTGAAAGTGCGGGTACAGGTCATAAGAGTTGGTATTCCCCGTGAGAGCGGGGGTGTTTCTAAATATAGTTATCAAGGAGTTTGAGGCGTATCGTATTCCCCGTGTGAGCGGGGGTGTTTCCCGCCGTAGCCACCTTACGACTATGTATCAGAGGTATTCCCCGTGAGAGCGGGGGTGTTTCTATACTTAAAAACTTTGCATTTGCAAGTCAGGCGTATTCCCCGTGAGAGCGGGGGTGTTTCCTATTTGGTTACGCCCGATAAAACCTGCTTTACGTATTCCCCGTGAGAGCGGGGGTGTTTCGTTGGTATAACCTGTTGTGATTTTGCCTGCTTTGTATTCCCCGTGAGAGCGGGGGTGTTTCCTTATCACGCACTGCCTACACCGCTGGCCAAAAGTATTCCCCGTGAGAGCGGGGGTGTTTCCACTATACGCAATATTTTAAAGGAGTGTGAATAGTATTCCCCGTGAGAGCGGGGGTGTTTCTATCAACATCGTCCAAAGATATAGTTACCCTTGGTATTCCCCGTGAGAGCGGGGGTGTTTCTAAAACCTTTGTGATAATGTCTGGCAAGTCGTCGTATTCCCCGTGAGAGCGGGGGTGTTTCTGTCGACAGAGGCAAAGGGTTTTATCAGTGTAGGTATTCCCCGTGAGAGCGGGGGTGTTTCCATTCGCAAAGCCTTACAGCACGCCTATAAACTGTATTCCCCGTGAGAGCGGGGGTGTTTCTGGCAAGGAGGTGGCGACTATATCAATCTGGGATGATGATTATTACGATTACTACGACGAGTATCACCCGTTCGATGATGAAAATTTCAAGTCAGGGCGGGATTTCGAGATTTATTGCGTCCGTCTATTACAAGCCAATGGTTTCAGTAGCGTGCGACGTACCAGTGAATCTGCCGACCACGGCGTAGACATATTAGCCGAGAAAGACGGCAAGCTTTATGCGGTACAGTGCAAGCTGCGTAGCAATTCGACTATTCCGAGGAGTGCGATAGCAGAGATTTACACAGGCAAGACTTTATACGGAGCCGATGAGGGCATATTGATGACAAATTCAGAGCTTACACGCCCGGCGTATCAGGACGCAATGAGATTAGGTATAACAGTCTGGACGACCTTTTATCTGCGTCTATTAAGCGACAATATAGAGTAAATTTGTCCAGAAAGGAGAGTCAATACTTATGAGGAACTTTAAATCAATGTTACAAGAAAATCAGGTTTTATCGGCACGTCTTCGGGAGTATTTCAAGCGACACGGCTACAAGATTATCGACCATACCGACGACGAGACACATCAGAAAATCGGTGTAACCTTTGAAATATACGACCCGAAGCGGGATATATTCCGTATCAATGTCGTAGCCGACCATAGGATACACGAAACGGGCAACCTATTCATCGAGCATAAGATGGAGCGTAGCACGAAGACGGCGAAGGGTTGGCTACATTATTGCTTGGCCGATTTGATTTGTTATCACGATGTGGCGAGCGACATGGGTTACATCCTTGATTGGGCTAAGCTGCGTGAGGACGCAAGTGGTTTCCCGCTTACGACATTCCGTAATCCAGTTGACTACGACACGATTGGCTACGGCTATTTAATCCCGCTGGCAGAGGCAGAGAAGCGAGGTTACGTTCTGTACAAATATAATCTGGCGGGTTTTTAACTCTTGAACCTGAGCCTCACATAAATTCCTAAAAAGACATAGAAGGGGGTGTTTATGTGTGGCGCAGATAAAGATTAACAGCTTAGAGGAACTGTCAAAGTACAGCGACCGTTTGCCACTTGATGTGTACGAGGATATAACCAAGAGAGTAAGCGACTGGGTTTTATCAGGGGGTAAGGTAGACGACCCTTACGTTAAGCAACAGCTTAGATATGCAGAGAACGTCCTCAATGCGGGGGTATCTGCCAAGAAAATAATCGTTCTTGTGGGTGCGTCAGGCAGTGGCAAGACTACCTTAGCCAAGTATCTTGAAGAAAAGCACGGTATTCCGAGGTTAGTTACGACTACGACAAGACAGCCGAGAGAAGGCGAGGTCTATGGTGTAGACTATCATTTTGTTACCGTACCTGAATTCCAAAGGCTTGAAAAGGTGGAATACAACATCTACAACGCTAACTTCTACGGACTTACGAAGCGTGAGGTAGACGACAAGCTGATGGCACACGATGTTGTATGCGTAGTGCTTGAAGTCAATGGATTGAAGGCTTTGAAGAAGTTTTATCCGAACGAGGTTTTATCCGTATGCTTGGAAGTTAGCTTGGACGATATGTACCAGCGTATGAAGCAGAGAGGGGATTCTCTTGAAGCGATAGCAGAGCGTATCACATCGGCAATCCTAAACGGAGAGTTCGATTACAAGGAGCATTGCGACTTTGCGATACCTACGACTACGCTCGAAGCTACGAAGCAAGAACTTGACCGTATCTTATCCAGCATACTCAAGTAAATACAACTATTTGAAAGTACCGTACAACTATACGGTACTTTTATTTTCTAAATTTAACTAAATAATGGTTGACACAAGTTTAAGCATAGTATATAATAGTACCAACAACTAAAATTATTCATCTGGGAGTGAATAATTTCAAATTATTCATCTGGGAGTGAATAATTTCAAATAATTCATCCACAGGTGAATTAAATTAAAAAGGAGGCAGTAAAATGATTAGAATAAATAAAGTATCGACATTCATGGCGTACGCCGACCAGTTAC
>Ga0209537_1004011_pt1 | contig 12934 bp, 14 predicted proteins | sample BioPla4DNA1_FD_187698 | JGI IMG/M metagenome (GOLD analysis project Ga0209537, IMG submission 187698) | Biogas fermentation microbial communities from Germany - Plant 4 DNA1 (SPAdes) (version 2) | ecosystem: Engineered > Bioreactor > Anaerobic > Digestate | place: Bielefeld, North...
TATTGCATTCTATTTTGAGCTGTTTTTTTTAATTTTTATGGTGGTAAATATTTTTATCCATTTTTTATTACAATAAGGAGCGACTAATGAGACTAGTTACTTTAGATCAGATCACCGGTTCAGAAGTTCTGGGAAAAGCCATTTATGATTCAGAAGGAAGAAGATTGTTAAATTCCGGAGTTTCATTAAGACCTACTATAATTCAAAAACTATATGAAAAAGGGATTACCTGTGTATATATTAATGATGAGATATCTGAGGGAATAGAGATTAACAGTCTGTTGTGCGAAGAAACCAAAACTCATGCAAAACTTATTGTTCGGGAAGAAATGCAGAGATTGTCCAAAAAAAATACAATGGACTGTTCCAGACTTAGCGGAGTAGTCGATAAAATTCTTGATGAAATCCTGTCAAAAAAGATTGGAATAGTTAATGTTAAAGACATACGCATGCAGGATGAACAAACATTTGCCCATTGCGTCAATGTTTGCGTTTTGTCTACTGCATTGGCATCGAAGCTGTCCCTTGCTGCATCAAAAGTTAAAAGTATTGCATTGGGAGCTTTGCTCCATGATATTGGAAAAGTACTGCTTTCACCGACACTTCTTCACCGAACAGGCAAGCTTACAGAGTCCGAAATTGAGGAAATGAAGAAACATCCATTAATCGGTTATAACCTGTTAAAAGATAACCCTGATACTCCTGCCACTACGAAGGTAGCAGTTCTTATGCATCATGAAAATTATAACGGGAACGGATATCCCATGAAACTTACCGGTGAGAAAATTCATTATTCTGCACGAATTCTCACCGTTTGCAATGAATTTGACAGAATTGTGAATGACAATAGCAACCAGAATGTATTACATACAACAGATGCGGTTGAATACCTTATAGGTGCATCGGGGTATGTATTTGACAAATCGATCGTGGACGAATTCATCAAAATGGTTCCTATTTACAGCGAAGGCAGTATAGTCCTTTTAAGCAACGGAATTATTGCAATCGTGGTCAAAAACGATCCTGTGAACCTGACCCGTCCCGTTGTCAGAGCGCTATATAACACAAAGACAAAATCAAAATATTCAGGAACCGAAATTATTGACTTAAGAACTGAATTATCAATCAAAATCTTAAGGGAGATTAAAATAAATATCAATGAGGTATTAAAATGATGACATAGCCAGGGCGGGTGCAAGGTTTCTCATTGCTTTGAAGAATCCTGCACCCGCCGCCATATCAAAATGTCACTCTTTAATACTCCATACCTGCTCTTAAGACTTCCATTTCTTCCGGTATCATGGAATGTCTCTTTTCAGGTAAAATACCATACAGAGCCTTTTCAAAATTATCGGGCTTCACGCAGCCTGTTTCCTTAATGAGCTTCCCCAGAAGATAAATATTGGAATAGGTTTTATTGCCGCGTTCACTTGCCAGTTGAGTCGCGGGTATTTCAAAAACTTTTATATCGGTTCTTTTTACTTTTTTATGTACCAATGAACTATCCGTAATGATTATACCCTCTGGTTTGACCCAGCTTTCGAATTTCTCAAGTGATGGGTTATTCATAACAATAAGAGCGCTGCAGGAATTTAATACCGGAGAAGCAATTTCCCGTTCCGAAATAACTACCATACAATTGGCAGTACCGCCTCTCATTTCCGGTCCGTATGAAGGCAGGAAGGACACTTCTTTGTCTTCAAGCATCCCGGCATAGGCCAACAGCCTTCCTGCAGATAGAATTCCCTGACCGCCAAATCCTGCAATAATAATCTCACTAGCGAACATAGACTAGACCTCCAAATCTGCGCCGACAAAAACGCCAAGCGGATAATGCGGAATCATTTCATTCTCAACACGTTTCATGGCTTCAACAGGATTGAGTCCCCAGTTTGTTGGACAGGTGGACAGAATCTCTACCAATGAAAAGCCCTTACCGGCCATTTGAACTTTAAATGCCTTTTTAACGGCCGCTTTAGCTTTTTTTATGTTTTTGATGTCGTGAAGGGATACTCTCTCTATGTAAGCCGGTCCTTCCAATGTTGACAGCATTTCACATACTCTTATCGGAAAACCGCTATACTTGGCATCTCTTCCGTATGGAGTTGTGGTAGTAACCTGTCCCAACAGAGTTGTGGGCGCCATTTGGCCCGAAGTCATGCCGTATATTGTATTATTAATAAAAATTACTGTTATATTCTCCGACCTGGCGGCAGCATGGACAATTTCTGCTGTTCCTATGGCAGCAAGATCTCCGTCTCCCTGATATGTAAATACAATGTTTTCAGGTAAACTTCTCTTTACCCCTGTTGCTACCGCGGGAGCGCGCCCGTGGGCGGCCTGGATCATATCACAATTGAAGTATAGATAATTGTTATAGGCACAACCTACCGGAGAAATTCCAATGGTTTTACCTTCGATTCCAAGTTCATCTATGGCTTCTGCCACGAGTCTGTGAGCAATTCCATGAGTACATCCCGGACAATAATGCATTGGCACATCACATAACGCATTTGGGGCTTTAAATACAATTGCCATTTCTGTTCTCCTCTCTAAAAGAAGTTTTCACAGTCCTACCTGTGTTTTTCTTTTATTTCCATAACCTTTGTCATAATATTATTTACTGTCGGAATCATTCCGCCCATTCTTCCTGTGAAGTATACGGGTTTTCTTCCGTTTATGGTAAGCATGACGTCTTCAAGCATTTGTCCTGAGCTCATTTCAACCGTTAAGAAAGCTTTGGGAATATCAATAACCTTCTCAAAAGCTTCAACAGGGAACGGGAATAATGTAATCGGCCTTATGAGTCCTAATTTGATACCCTGCTCTGCAGCTTCCTTGATAACCCCCTTACAAACGCGGGAAACAGTACCATACGCTACAAGGATTATTTCTGCATCTTCACAATTGTACAATTCATAGCGCTGTTCTTTTTCTCTGATTAACTTATATTTATTCTGCAAACCTATATTCCATTGTTCCAGAACAGCAGGATCAAGATGGATGGAAGTTATCATATTATGTTCACGTTTGTTGCCGTGACCGTTTGTTGCCCATGGTTTATCATAATTTTCTATTTTCTCTTCATCGCGGAAGTTTACAACCTCCATCATTTGCCCCAGTATGCCGTCTCCCAGGATCATCGTCATAATACGGTAACGGTCCGATATATTGAATGCCTCAACCGTCAATTCATACAGCTCCTGAATACTGGCAGGGGCAAGCACTACCATATGATAATCTCCATGTCCACCGCCTTTGGTGGCCTGGAAATAATCACTCTGGGAAGGCTGGATTCCGCCTAACCCGGGTCCGCCTCTCATAATATTTACAATAACTGCCGGCAATTGGGCGCCTGCTATGTATGAAATACCTTCCTGCTTTAAGCTGATTCCGGGGCTGGACGATGATGTCAGGACACGTTTTCCTGTACTTGCGGCCCCATAAACCATATTTATCGCGGCAACTTCACTTTCGGCCTGTATAAAAACTCCGCCGATTTTAGGCAGTTTTTTAGCCATATAGTGCATAAGTTCGGTCTGAGGCGTAATAGGATAGCCGAAATAATGTCTGCATCCTGCTCTTATAGCAGCTTCGGCAATGACTTCATTTCCTTTCATTAATAGTTTTTGACCCATGGTGCTCCTCCTTTTCTACTTCTCTACCGTAATAACGCAATCGGGACAAATAGTAGCGCAGAAAGCACAACCTATACATTTATCCATCTCGACTACTTCAGCCGGGAAATAGCCCTTTGCATTAATTCTATCGTGATTCTCAACAATGATTTTCTTCGGACATACTTCAATGCATAATCCGCAGCCTTTGCATCGCTCTTCCCTAAAAGTTACTTTAGCCATATTATGCTACTCCTTTATAATACATAAATTATGAAGCTATTATAAAAAATCACTATTAGTTTAGTTTATAGCTTATTTTATACCTTGTCAATAAAACAGTTTAATACTTCACCGCAATGCATTGATATATAATAAAAAAAGATGCCAGAGTAAAATCTCCAGCATCAAACAACGCCAATCAAACTGGGGGGAATGATTGGTTACTTACTTTATACAAATACTTGTTTTGGTGTCATTACCTCTTTTCATTTAAATGGATCACTCTGATGTTATAATAATTTTAAGTACTTTAAAAACGAATACCTTGAAGAAAATTTCGTATACTATTAGTTAATTTAAATTTTACCATATATTATTGATTTTGTATATATATTTTTTAGTTGGAATTATATCCAATTCATTACATGTATGTTTCAAAATCTTATATCATCTTCATTATATTATGAATTACTCATCCAACCGCCCCACTGATGTCAACTCCTGCGTCGCAGTATAACGTATTCCTTACCGCTTATAACATGTATATCTTATTCCGGATAAATATTTTCGATATTAAATCTCATAATGCTTTTTTCTTCAGATTTAAATTCGAAAAGTGTATTTCCGGTCCTGTTGTTTACAGTAAATAAAAATAATGTCTAATTAATAAATAATTTTGCTTTTTCATCTCATTAATTGTATTTTTTTTGATATTTTAATTATATTTAGAATTATTGTTAATGTAATCACCCCAAGGGTGATTTCAAATGAAAAATACGAACAGAATAGGGTCAGTTTGATAATTGTTCATTGCACGGGAACAAAACATGTAATTCGCTTTTGAAAAAGGATACCCTCATATCAACGAGGAAGCGTTTCAAATTTCCATGAATGGGAATATTAATAATATAGCGAACTGCAATATTAAGAAGTTAATGCAAACACTTGTTATAATGCCAATAAATATGATTTTTATATTATCGGGGTTTGACCGTATTTACTTAGCAGAAAAAACTATTTCTTTTTAAAACTCTATGGAAATAGTAAGATGAGGTGAACCCATCTGAATAATCAAAAATCTTCCCCTAAGAAACAGCATTCAATTAAAAGTTCGATTGGATTTATCAATAAAGAAATGTCATTGCAACAACGTTTTCTTATTTATATCATTATTTTTTTGATATTCCTGCTGACAGCAGTTTTTATTGTTCTTTCAGTTTCCGGTGTATTCAGCCTGGAGAATAAAAAAGCAATAAACCTGTTTGAAAATGAACTTAACCATGTAGCAGACGAAATCTATAAGGATTTTAACGGTGTTTCCGCAGATAGTATAATCCTCGCCAGGATTTTGAACAGAAATATTGAAACAATACTAAAGAATAAAAACATATCCATTGGTGATTTAAAAAAACATCCGGAAATCTATAACGAACTTCTGGAATCAGTAAGCAAAACAACATTGATACCAGCTCTGTTACATACAAAAAGAAGTGGAATATTTATGATTCTTGACGGTACGACAAATGAGGATCTTACATGTTCGGATTCTTCAAAAGCTGGTTTATACATATGTAACACGGAGCCTAATATGGCTAGACCGGAAACTCCTTGTTTATATATGCTCCGTGGACCTGCAAATATAGCGAAAAACAATAATATCTCCATCCATCCGCAATGGGAGACTGAATTTGATATAAATGATGACACTTTTTTTACAAAAACTATGGATACAGTAAGAAATCATGCTGAGCTGCCTTTGTCAAGACTCTATTACTGGCATACCGACAACACATTATACAATACCGATGATAAGGTAATGCTCTGTTGTGTCCCGCTGATAGCCAGCGATGGAACAATATATGGTGTTTTCGGTTGCGAAGTCAGTCTATTGCTTTTCAAATCATCATATATCCCTGACATACCCTTTTCAGACGCAGTCTTTACTATGTTGTCAAAGGTAGAGAATAATGCATTTAATTTAAAGTCATCATTCATATCAGCAAAGAACTCTGCCCTTATAACTAATGAACTTTCCAATACCATGCTGTCTTACCAAAAAAAATCAAGATCTCTTGTTAAGTATTTATGTACATCCGGTCAATTTTTAGGGCTGCATAAAAAAATTGCTCTCTACGATGATGATTCTCCCTATAAAGATGAAGAATGGGCAGTAAGTATTATGAGCCCGGCAGATGATTACGCAAGAGTAGTCGGTAATATTAACCGGAGAGTTATTTTTTTCTTACTGATATTGCTGCTTATTTCTATCGCAGCATCTTTCTGGTTCAGTAAATTTTATCTTAAACCTATTACCGAAACCATAAACAAAATGAAACAAATAAAACCCTCAGAGATTGAAAAGACAAATATAGTTGAAATAGATGACCTTTTAGAGTTTCTCTCACAAAAAGACAGGGACATGGAAACAAAAGCCCAATTGAATAATATCCCGGTTGCTGACATTCAAAATATCAGTATGTTTAAAGAATTTCTTAAGAATATACAAACCTTATCCCCTGCCGAACGAGCCGTATTTGACTTGTATATGGAAGGCTATACCGGAAAAGAGATTGCAGAAAAACTATATCTGAGTATAAATACCATTAAAACCCATAACAAGAGGATATTCGAAAAAATGAACGTATCATCCCGAAATGAGCTTATGCTATACTTTAAAATGATGAAGGAAATCAATTCTAATAAACAGGATGATTAAAAGGTAAAAAGAGGTTTTTACGCAAAACTATCAACGGATGATCTATTTTCCCTTCGAGCTTATCTTTCATCCCCTCCATCACCGCTGTGGCAAAAATGGGTATACCGGTCTTTTTTTCTATTTCCCGGGAAAGTTCCAAGCCATACATGATATCATCTGCGGTGGTTTCTTCGAGGTAGTGGGTATTATTGATTATTCCGGTGATCCTCAGCCTGGAAGCCGCTTCGATTTCATATATATAATTAAGAGTCTCCTCAGGATTTATTGTCATAGGTCTGGCCCGGTTCAGCACAAAAAACATATCATATTCATTTTGGCTGATTTCGTGGCAGAATCGACCCAAAATCGTTGCTCCATCCTCGTCTCCGCCTACATCCAGGATAACGCGCCGGGAATTATGCCTGAGAGATACTGATATTTCTGAGCCAACTACTGGTATATCAACATTAGTATTTGCATACATAGGCGCAACAACCTTAATGCCCCGGTTCTCCAGGGCTGTTTTGGCATCAAAACTTCTGAAATATGGGTTCACAATATCCATATCGGCCAAAAGCACATCGTCAAATTTTTCTTTTAATAAAAAGGCCGTATTAACAGAGATTTCTGATTTTCCGCTTCCGTAATGACCGCAGAAAATATTGATCCTCTTTTTAAAAATTGCTTTCTCCATATATTTATCCTTCAATCCTGTATAGTTTTTGTCCTTCTATGTATCTGTCCCTACCGGCGCTGTCTATAATCACAACACAAGGGAGATTTTCGACTTCTATTCTCCGTATGGCCTCAGTTCCCAGGTCTTCAAATGCTATAATTTCCTGTTTTTTGATACAGGAAGATATTAATGCGCCTGCGCCTCCGATTGCTCCGAAATAAACCGCTTTATGGGTTTTGATCGCTTCCTTCACGTTATTGTCTCTAAGGCCTTTGCCTATCATTCCCTTTAACCCTGTTTCAATCAGCTTCGGTGCATATGCATCCATCCTCCCGCTTGTAGTAGGCCCGGCGGAACCTATTACTCTGCCCTCTTTTGCGGGGCAAGGGCCCACATAATAGATAATCTGTCCTCTTATATCAAAGGGAAGCGGCTCTCCTTTTTCCAGCATGGCTATCATACGTTTATGGGCTGCATCACGGCCTGTATATAAAACACCCGATATCAAAACTTCATCCCCGACATTTAATTTTGCGATTACCTCTTCGGTTAACGGTGTGGTTATATTAATTTTGGCCATCTGAAACTAACCTCACTAATTCATTGAATATTGAATACGGGCTTCTCTTGTATATTCTCCCGATTCATCGTATATAATCAAATCGGGCATGATCTGCAATCCCGGATTTCCATTCTTTATACCTTTTATAAGTATAAGTGACGGAGCTTTACCTTGATACGGGCATACCATACGGAGAATTTTAGGTTCGATTCTGACTGTCCTCATTCCGGCAATTATATCGGTAAGCCTTTCAGGCCGATGGACCATGAAAAACTCGCCGTTTGGTTTAAGTAAGGCAGAACCGGCCGTTAACACATCATTTAAGCTGCAGCAAATTTCGTGCTTGGAAATGGCTTTGCTGTCTATATCATTGATCCGTCCGCTGCCTGCCTTTGTGTAAGGCGGATTTGTCACTACTATATCATAGGTAGCCGCTCCAAAGATAGACACTGCTTCCTTAATATCACCTTTCACTATTGATATCTTATGATTCAGATTATTGCCGTCAATGCTTCTTTGAGCCATATCGGCTATTTCTGGCTGGATTTCCAGACCTGTAATACTTTTTGCATCCGTTTTTGCGTGTATAAGAACTGCCAGGATACCGGTGCCCGTTCCCAAATCAAGCACATTTTGATGAGCCCTGGCCTTAACAAAATTAGACAATAAAACGGCATCCATCCCGAAACGAAAAGAATCCTTCTTTTGAATAAGAAACAGTCCTTTGATTTGTAGATCCTCCAGGGTTTCATCAGGTAATAGTACAAAGCCCATACAGTTTCTCCCGGCAATATTTATATATTAAATCCTTCGGATTTTAACCTAGGGGTGATTCATTTGCATCAGAATTTAGTTGTATCAATCAAGAGATTTGAAGCAAGAGATAAATAATGACCTTCTATCTCTTATTTCTTATCTCAAACTTGCGGTCTCCGGTATGAAAAAGAGCCAAACACGAGGCTTGACTCCTTTAAACAAACATTATTTTTCTTATTCGGGCTGAGGAGCCTCTACAGGACAGACACTTGCACATGACCCACAATCCAGGCAAGCATCCGGGTCAATTATGTATTTATTTTCGCCTTCTGATATGCAACCTACCGGGCACTCAGATGCGCAGGCACCACAACTGATGCAATCGTCATTAATAACATATGCCATGATGACACCTCCAAGTAAAAAATGATGTATACATTGTACAAAATGAATGTACAAAAAATGTTCAAAATAAATCCTATACTATTAATTCTCCCGTGTCAATACAACAGAGGATATTTTACGTATATTTTTTGTGTTGAACCCAATGAGTAATGTATCAATCTTCCAGTAATTTTAATTCCTCCAATTCCTTGTCTTCCAGGTCGGGTTTCTTTTCTGCATCCTTAACTACCTTAATATCGTTCACAGAATAATCGACTATATCTGTAATCTGCTCATTGTCAAGCTTAACCTTTACCATTCCCTTTAACAGATTCACCTGTACGACGACTCCCTGGCCTTGTGGCGTCTCAACAATAGCATCAACTTTAGGCGTTCTCTTAAGCAGATATTCATAAGTTTCCTGTTCGTATTTTAAACAGCACATGAGTCTGCCGCATGTACCCGATATCTTTGCCGGATTTAAAGAAAGGGACTGTTCTTTAGCCATTTTTATAGAAACCGGATGGAATTCTGACAGATGAGAACTGCAGCATAAGGCTCTGCCGCAAGCACCTAACCCTCCAATCATCTTTGCTTCATCTCTGACACCTATTTGACGAAGCTCGATCCTGGTACGAAATACAGAGGCCAAATCCTTTACCAGTTCTCTGAAATCAACACGACCATCTGCTGTGAAATAGAACAGTACTTTATTATTGTCAAAAGTATATTCTACATCGATCAGCCTCATTTCAAGCCCATGTTTTTTTATCTTTTCAAGGCAGATTTTAAAGGCTTCGGCTTCCTTTTTCTTATTTTCTTCCACCTGTTTCAAATCATCCTCATCAGCTTTTCTGATGACGTTTTTCAAAGGAGCTACCACTTCCTCGTCAATAACTTCCTGATTAGCCACCACAATTGTTCCGCATTCTATCCCCCTGGCTGTTTCCACAATGACCTTATCGCCTTTTTTCAAGTCCAGATCACAAGGATCAAAATAATATATTTTACCTGCGGTCCTAAAACGGACCCCTACAACCTTTACCATCTATTATGACCATTCCTTTCTTCGGAATCACAGAATTAAGCTTTATAATCTCCGGCCAATCCGGATATAATATATTGCATAGCTCTTTCCTATGCTTTTCCTTTAAACGTGCGCTCAGCTACAGCATCGTAATATAATCTACTGCAAGCTGATAGTTAATATTGCGCTTCATGCCATTACGCACCCTTTCCACTCTCGAGATTTTTTCGGTTATATCAATGGTGCTGTGCATGTTTGCGTACTTTAATATATTATCCTTTTTATCTGAATTAATCAACCCGTCCTCCACAGAACACTTTACCAAAAGAGCGTCCCGATATACCGATTCCATTATACTGATGCAGATATCAAAAGCCGTTTTGTTATTTGAAAGATATTGATTAAAAAATAACTTTGAACCGATATCATCATCAAAAACAAATTTAAGTGTTTCTTCCCTGTGTTTTTCAAAATCCTTATCGGCTAAAAGCCGGAAAGCCATTCCGGGAATCCCCCGGCTTAGGGCCAGAAGATGATCTTTACCGGTTGTGTCTATTCCGTTTTTTTGTGCAATAAGTTTCAGTTCTTTAATGGAGCTGGGCTTAAGATTTTTCCGCACAACTCTTGATCTTATAGTCAAAAGCAGAGATTCATAATTGGATGTGGTAAGAATTATTTTTGCATAGTTCGGTGGTTCCTCCAGTGTCTTCAGCAGACAGTTCTGAGCCTGAACAGTCATTTTTTCGGCATCTTCTATAACATAGACCTTGCGAATATTAAGCGGTTTTACCCCTATATCGTCGATAAGGTCCCTTATTTGCTTTATGACTATATTTTTTGTTTCGCTTCGGATTACCATAAAATCAGGATTAACATTTTCATCAAAGCTTCTGCACCCTCTGCAGTATCCGCAGGGAGGCTCACTGTTGGCATTTCCCGTACAAAGCAGGGCTTTTGCAATAAAGCGGGCAAGCGTTTTTTTCCCGATGCCCTCTTCGCCCGTTAACACAAAAGCATGACTTAGCGAGTCATGCCTGATTCCGTTTCTGAATTCTTCAATTATCTCGGTTTGACCTATATAATCCATCCATTGCCTCCAGTTCAATACTATAGTATAAGATCCAGTATCAATCCTCTTATATCTTCAATACGCCCCAGTATGGCAAGATTATTCTTCTCTGATTTAAGAACTTCTTTGGTAAGCTCGTCAAGTTTTTCATTGACAACTTTGATGGTTGCAAAAACTCTATGCCTTCCTCTTCTGTCTAAAAAACTGTCCTTTGAAAAACGCGAAAAACCTCTAACTGCTTCATTCAAAAATTCCATTACCAGCTTCTTGTATGCTTTCAATTCCGATATGTCTATATGTGACGCCAGGCGCTTACCCTGCTGCTCAATTTCCATCGCTTTCTTTTTAAGCTCTTCATCCTGGTTTCCGGAAAACTGATGTTCCATATGGGAGCTAAACTGTGTCTCATTTTTGTCGTTTACTTTCTTTATGTCTCTGTCTATTCTTCCGGTTATGCTTTGTGTTTTTCTGTCCGGGTTACGGTCAATTTTCAATGCCATGAGCAAAACCTCCGCTCTATGCTATCACTTGTTGGACAATAGAATAGATCTCTTCATGGATGTCATCAATACTTCTTATACTTCCGTCTTTGACGCAGCAAACATAATTCCAGTCATATACTTTGGCTATATCGCATGCGTTTTTATATGACTTTTGCAGATATTCAATATTCTTTTCATGTATATCTTTTTGACTTGATCCGGTGATCTTATTTTTCCTGTTTTCCATGAGACTTAAGGCCTGTTCGGGAGGCATATCCAAAAAAATAACGCAATCCGGGACAGGTATTCCAAGCTTAATAAACTCCAGATCCCAAAGCCAGTCAAGGAAAGCCTTTTTTTCATCAGCATCTTTTATTTTTACAGCCTGATGTATCATATTGGACATCGTATACCTGTCGCTTACTATAATACCGCCGTCATCATAGAAACCTTTCCATAATGTCTTATATGAAGCGAAACGGTCAATGGCAAAAAAAACAGATGCCGCATACGGATTGACATCCTCAGGCTTATCACCGAATTCTCCGTTCAGATACATCTTTACCAATGCTGACGAATCGCTGCTATAGTTAGGAAACTCGACTTTCTTGACTTTTTTGCTCTCCCTGAGCAATCGCTCATAAAGCATTTCAGAGTGTGTGGCTTTTCCGCTGGAATCTACTCCTTCTATAATAACAAGCTTGCCTTTCAAAATAATTCCTCCTGATCATCTTAAAGATGTGCCTTTAAGACTTTTATCTTTTGGTCATGGATCCCATGTACCGGACAGTTTTCTCCTAATAATATATCGGCATAATCCATAACTTCCTTGTTTATTCTCTCACCGGGAGCAACAAGAGGTATTCCCGGCGGATAAGGAGTAATGAATGCTCCGCTGACTCTGCCCAGTGCATTTTTAAAGGGTATTTCCTCAGTCTTTTCAAATAAAGCATCCCTGAGCGGGACGATCCGTTCGGGCAGTTGCTGCGGCCAACGCGGTAGTTCAGCTCTTGCTTTACCCGCAGAGAATTCATCGGAAATAGTTATTAATGCCATTAATAGTTTATCAAAATCATGAGAGTTATGAAAGGGCGTAGCAATCAAAACAATGTTGTTTAAATCAGCCATTTCGGCTACGATGCCAAATCTTGTCCTTAATATTTCTTCTGCATCAAACCCGCTTATTCCTAATGACTTAAAACTTAAAACAAGGCGGGAAAAATCACTTTCGAAACTGCCGTTATCACAGTTTATTCTTTTTACGCAGGTATTTTTATCAAGCTTGATCAAAAATTCGGAAATATTATGTTTCAGGTTTTCGTATAAATCCCGTCCCTTATTCTCCATAACGCTTCTTGCCATATCAATGGATGCCATCAACAGATATGACGGGCTTGTAGTCTGAACCATGGATACTGTTTTTTCAATAATGCTTTTATCAATA
>Ga0209537_1004012_pt1 | contig 12934 bp, 13 predicted proteins | sample BioPla4DNA1_FD_187698 | JGI IMG/M metagenome (GOLD analysis project Ga0209537, IMG submission 187698) | Biogas fermentation microbial communities from Germany - Plant 4 DNA1 (SPAdes) (version 2) | ecosystem: Engineered > Bioreactor > Anaerobic > Digestate | place: Bielefeld, North...
CTGGGATAACTCCATGGACGATGACTACTTGCTCGGGTGTGATGTGGATTATCAGAACGAGAAGGTTGCTGAAGAAGTAATCGCGTGGGGTAAGTGGTTGGTACAGGAGATTGGGGTCGACGGCTTTCGGCTTGATGCGATTAAACATATTGATACGGAATTTCTGAAACGTTGGTTGGAAGAGGTTCAGGCCTGTACGGATAAGGAGCTCTTCATCATGGCTGAAGCCTGGTATAACGATATGTTGAGCCTTCAGCTTTACTCCGCCCAGTTTGGAGGCTTTGACATAAAGTTTATCGACTTTCCTCTGCGGCGGCAGTTGGAGTTGCTGCGGGATGGCCGCCTCAACATGGCGGGGTTAGCCCGTGCCGGTTTTGTGAATAGGAGACCAGGACAGACGGTAACCTTTGTTGACAACCACGATACTTTTCGGGACGGGTTGGATCTCCCGGCACCAATCTTCAAGCGGAAATGCCAGTCCTACGCTTATATTCTCACCAGAGAAGGGGGATTCCCGACGGTTTTTTGGCGGGATTTATACAACAACAACCTCCGCGCGGAGATGGAAAAGATCATCCGGGCTCGAAAACACTTTGCCTATGGGCCTGGTTACGAAGGGGAAGCAAAAGACCCTAATGTTTACGCTTATGTGCGGGCCGGTTTGGCTGGAGTCCCTGGGACCGGATTGGTCTTACTGATTAGTTCGGGTGACAGCGGTACGCTCAGCGTCGAGCGGATCAACGCCCGCCAACCGCATCAGGTGTTTTACGATTTTACCGATAACATCAAAACCGAGGTTGAGACCGATGGTGAAGGTTATGGTGATTTTCCGGTAATCAACAGTGCAGACCAGGGTTGGTCGATTTGGGTACCCAAAATTTAAAGGTTTATGATTTGGCAAACCAGTTTCTCAAATAAAATACAAAAACATAAGGAGGAGATCTTAGATGGTGAAAAACAGAAAGGTTATGTTAATGGCGCTTGTTCTTGGTCTGGTCGCCCTCTTGGCTCCGACCCTCTGCCTCGGCGCCACCAAACTTGTGGTTTGGGAAAGCTCTGGTCCGGAAGAGCAATGGGTACGCAAGATGGGTGAGCTCTACTACAAAGAGACGGGGATTGAGATCGAGGTCCACCCGGTTGATCAGCTATCGCAATCGGATAAATTGGCATTAGATGGCCCGGCTGGGAAAGGCGCCGATATTGTGGTTTGGCCCCATGACAAACTTGGCCAGACGATTGAACAGGGTTTGCTTTGGGAGTTGCCCGAAGACAAACTTGATCTTTCTAATTTCACGGCGTCTGCCATTGACGCCATGCGCTATCAGGGTAGACTCTACGGTATCCCCTATGCGTTGGAAGCCTTGGCCCTGGTTTACAACCCAGACTTGCTACCGGAGGTTCCAGAGACCTTTGACGAGTTGATCGCAATTGCGAAAAAGTTTAATAACCCCCGTAAAAACCAATGGGGCTTCATGTTTGACATGTTAGACTTCTATTTTGCCTATGGTTTCTTTGGTGGTTATGGCGCTTATGTCTTTAAAGATACCGGTTCCGGTTTAGATCCGGATGATATCGGCTTGGCGAACGAAGGTGCTATTCAGGCCGTAAAATACCTGAAGAATCTTCGCGATACTGGTTTGATTCCGGAAGGGACCACGAAAGACATTATCAACGGGTTGTTCATCGAAGGAAACTTGATGGCCCATATCAATGGCCCCTGGGCTTACGCCGAATTTGAGGAGGCCGGTGCGAAATATGCGGTTGCTCCGCTCCCGAAACTAAATAATGGTAATTATCCGCAGACCTTTATCGGGGTAAAAGGCTACTATGTTAGTGCTTTTAGTAACCAAAAAGAAGAAGCCCTTAAATTCATCTTGTGGCTAACCAATAAAGAGAACAGCTTCAAACACTACCAGGACACGACCATCATCCCGAGCCGGGAAGACGTGATCAATATGCCGGAATTCCAGAAGAACAAGACGATTCAAGCCTTTGCAATCCAAGCCACGCGTAGCATCCCGATGCCAAACATTCCGGAGATGAGAGAGGTTTGGGATCCGATGGCGCATGCGATCACCTTTGTTCTGCGGAACAATGGTATTCCGGAAGAAATTCTACCTCTCAGTGTTGAACAGATTAAAGAAGGAATCATGATGATGAAACGGTAAAGGCACAGAGGAAGATTGGCCTCGCCTTTTGGACGGGGTCAATCTTCCATCAATTTACCAAGAGAGGTGAAAGGATTTGGATATGCAGCGCAACCTAATCGAAAACACTGGATCTAACATTGGACGTTACACATCTGCCTTATTATCTACCCTCTATATGGGAGCAGGGCAAATCGCCAATGGACAATGGTTAAAAGGGATTTTTTTAATCCTGTTTGAAACTTTTGTACTGATCCCGAGTGTACCCCTGCTATTAAAAAACTTAAAAGGCTTAATTACCTTAGGCGAAACCCCCATGGTCGACCACTCATTGTTTATGATGATCTATGGGATTTTAGCTGCGGTTGCCGCCATCTTTTTGATCGTATGTTATCTTGTGAATATTCGCGATGCCTATGAGCATGGTCTCGCCATCGATAAAGGTGGGAAACGTAAAGGGTGGAAAGAGACCCTTTCCGATATGATTGATGCGGGATTCCCTTATCTTATTCTAGCGCCGGGAATTCTCTGTATCATCTTGTTTACGTTTTTACCCATGGCCTTCAACATTATGATCGCTTTTACCGATTATGATCTATTTCATTCGCCGCCACGGCATATTCTCAACTGGGTCGGGTTCAGAAATTTTGTTGAGTTTTTGACGACCGCTTCCTGGGCTAATACCTTTAAGCAGGTCATGCTCTGGACGGTGGTTTGGGCCGTTTTGTCAACGCTAACCACATACCTTTTGGGTATGATTATAGCACTTATCTTAAACAATCCGCGGATTAAATTCCGCAAGGTGATCCGGACCATTCTGATTTTACCTTATGCAATTCCTGCGTTTATCAGTATTTTGATGTGGAAAGGAATGCTCAACACCAACTTTGGGATCGTTAATCATCTTTTGACGACTACTTTCAACATGCAACCAATACCGTGGTTAGAAAATGTTTTTTGGACGCGGTTTGCGGTGATCATGGTGAACTTATGGTTGGGGTTCCCCTATAGTATGATGATGATCACCGGGATTTTACAGGGGTTACCGAATGATCTCTATGAAGCGGCTACGGTGGATGGGGCAAGTGGTTTTCAAAAATTCCGTTACATTACCTTTCCGTTGGTGATGTTCTCCGTCGCACCGTTGGTGATTATGAGTTTTGCTTATAACTTTAATAATTTTAACGTGATCTTTCTCTTAAATGACGGTCTACCGGCAGTGTTCGGTCTCCAAGGAAAAGCCGGGGGTAGTGATATTCTGATTTCATGGGTCTATAAACTGACCTTCCAGTCGCTGAAGTTTAATTACGCGGCGGCGATGTCGCTAATTATCTTCCTCCTGATTGTCGGCTTCAGTATTTACAACTACACACGGACCAGATCTTTTAAAGAGGAGGAGATGTTACGATGACTATTTCCCACCGTGCAAGACAACGGATCAGCCTGGGTATTTCATACCTGATTATCTTCATTATGATCCTGTACGTTCTGTTTCCGGTTGTCTGGACGTTTGTCTCCTCTTTGAATCAAGGGGATAGCCTTTATAGCAGTGATATGTCGTTTATTCCCAAGGACCCCACATGGCGGCACTATCGCCGACTATTTACCGAAACCAATTTTGGCCTTTGGTATAAGAATACATTGAAAGTGGCGGTTGCCACTTCGGTAACGACGGTGATTTTGGTTACGTTCACTGCTTACGCCTTTTCCCGGCTACAGTTTTACGGGAGAAAAACGGGCTTGATTGCCATGCTTGTCCTGCAGATGTTTCCGGGGATTATGAACATGGTGGCCATGTATGTCCTCTTGAATCTTTTTGGTTTGCTCGACACTCATCTCGGTTTAATCATTGTCTATGCTGGTGGTGCCATCCCTTACAATACTTGGCTGATGAAGGGTTACATGGATGGGATATCCCGTTCGTTGGAAGAAGCGGCAATTATCGACGGGGCAAGTAAATGGACGATCATGTGGCGGATTATTTTCCCCTTGATCCTACCGATGGTTTCGGTCATTGCCATCTTCAGCTTTGTTTCGCCCTTTGGGGACTTCCTCTTCGCCCGTCTCGTCTTGACGACACCAACCAACTGGACGCTGTCCGTTGGACTACACGATTTTGTTTCTGCGCGGTTCGGCCAACGTTATACCCAGTTTGCGGCTGGGTCGCTCCTGGCGGCGTTGCCAATCACGGTGCTTTACTTATCCCTTCAGGGTTTACTGATTGGCGGACTGACAAGAGGTTCGGTCAAGGGATAATCATTGATGAGCCCCTCCTGGTTCTTGGGCCGGTTTTAAAAACCGGCCCATTTTTAATTGGCTTGTATATTAGGGGAGGGTATTGGCGGGAAGAGGTTATTCAACGAGGAGGGCGGCGCCGACGGTGCCGGGACCGGTGTGGGCCCCAATGACCGGTCCCACTTGGGTAAAGGCGGAGACGGCTATTTGAAAAGTTTCTTCTAAATCCTTTTTCAGTTGTTGCGCGGCCTCAAGTGCGGCGCCGTGGGCTACGAATAGGGCGGACGGCTTGCGCCCGGCGGCCTGTTCTTGAAAGGTCTGGACCATACTTTTGAGGGCCCGCTCCCGGTTACGGGCAACCCCCTGGAGAACATACACCCCGTCTTCATTAACCCGAATCAGCGGTTTGATCTTAAGGAGCGAACCAAGCAGGTTGGGGACTTTACCGATCCGGCCTCCTTTGTGGAGATAATCAAGGGTATCAAGGGTGAAAAGGGTCACAATCCGGTTGCGGGTAGCTTCCAACTTTTTAACGATCTCAGCGAGCGGGTGTTGCGCCGCTATTAAACGCGCGGCTTCCTTCAAGAGGAGACCAATTCCCAGACTGATGTTTTTCGAATCGATCAGTTCCACTTTGCCGTCGAGCTCCGCTTTGGCGAGGGCGGCCGCATTTAGGGTGCCGCTCAGGTTGGCGGAAAGATGAATCGAAAGGACGGCATCATGGTCGGCTAAAAGTTTACGGTAAAGGTGGAGAAAATCTTCCGGTGAAGGCTGGGAGGTTTGGGGAAAAGGCCCTCCGGCGGCCAGACGGTGGTAAAATTCCTCCGCGGTGAGTTCATGGTCAAGAAATTCGTCCGCGCCGAAGCGGACTTTTAGCGGAATGACGTGAATGTTCAGTTCTTTTTGCATTTCGGCTGTGAGATCGGCAGTACTGTCGGTGACAAGAGCAATCTTTTTCAATGGTTGACCCCCGTTTTTCCGGTTTCGCCTTTGAACCGCCCTGGGAAACGGTCTCGTTCCTCCAAAGGCTGGCGTTTTGGACGAAGAACCGGAATCTTTTCTTGCTTAGACGTTAAAAAGGCAAATTGATTACACATGTTTTGGTCTTTGGTCTCAACTGAAAGACTAAGCAGCCACTTTAAGGTGGAAGAGGGATGGGTTTTACGTTTCAACTAAGGATTTATTATAGTATTGGCTTATTGGCAAAAAACCAAAAAGGGCTTGACTTTTTTCGTGCGGGTCTTTATACTTAATTGGTGGTGTAAAGTAAATATACTTGTCAGCAAGGAGGCTCATCAAGATGGACGATGTGGTGCGGATGGGCCTACTCTACGATTTTTATGGTGGCTTACTGACCAAGAAACAACAACGGGTCTTTGGCCTGTATTATCTGGAAAACCTCTCATTGGCTGAGATTGCGGAGGAAGTCGGAACGACCCGGCAAGCTGTGCACGATCTTTTACAGCGCACGGAAAAGCTCCTCACCGGTTGGGAGGGTAAATTGGGGCTGGTCGACCGTTATTTACAAGAGCTGGATGCGGTACAGGGGGTTAAGCAGGCCGTCCGCAACTTGGCTGCGGTCTTACCCGCCGACGACCGGGCGACACAGGCCCTTTCGCGGGTGCAAAAAGCTTTGTTCCGCCTCATCTCCGTGTTAGAATTGGAGATGGAAGGAGAACAGCGTTCCTTGGGGGCGGACAATTAGGGAATAGAGGGAGCAGTGGATAAGCGATGGTTTTTTCAGCGCTATCGGAAAAACTCCAAGATACCTTCCGCCGTTTGCGCGGTAAAGGGAAACTAGGGGAAAAAGATGTGGATGAAGCCTTACGCGAGGTGAAGCTGGCGCTTTTAGAGGCCGATGTTCACTTTCGCGTTGTTCGCAATTTTATCAACCGCGTCCGGGAGCGGGCCGTTGGCCAGGAAGTAATTAATAGTCTGACCCCGGGACAGATGGTGATCAAGATTGTCCATCAGGAACTGACCAGTATGATGGGGGAGAAAGCGGAAAAGCTTAAAACCAGCGACCGCTTGCCCACCGTTTATCTGCTTGCTGGTCTGCAGGGGGCTGGTAAGACGACGACCGCCGGTAAACTCGGTGGATTCCTCCAGAAACAGGGACGGCGGCCTTTACTGGTAGCTGCCGATGTCTACCGACCAGCCGCGGCAAAGCAACTAGAAGTCCTTGGTAAACAGTTGACAATCCCGGTGTATAGCGATCCCGGTCGGGATCCGGTGGCCATCGCCACCGCCGCCGTGGAGCAGGCCCGTCAAACCCAGCGGGATGTCGTTATAATTGACACGGCTGGTCGCCTGCATATTGATGAAGAACTCATGGGTGAACTGGCTGCGATCAAGGAGGCGGTTAACCCGGTTGAGGTGCTACTGGTGGTTGATGCTATGACCGGGCAGGATGCGGTTAATGTCGCCCAAAACTTCAATGAGCAATTGGGGCTCACTGGTTTAATCCTGACCAAACTGGATAGTGATACCCGCGGCGGGGCGGCCCTTTCGATCCGGGAGATCACCGGTTGCCCGATTAAGTTCATTGGGAGCGGGGAGAAACTAGACGGGATCGAGGTCTTCCATCCGGAACGGCTGGCTTCTCGCGTTTTGGGTATGGGCGATGTTTTAACCCTGATCGAAAAGGCCGAAGCGAATGTCGAGGCCGAGCAGGCGAAGGCCTTGATGAAAAAGATCCAAAAGGACGAGTTTACCTTGGAAGATTTTCTGGATCAGATGCGCCAGGTCCAGAAGATGGGGCCTTTGGATCAACTCTTAGGGATGCTACCGGGGCTGAAACCCAAACAGTTGCAAGGGTTGAAGTTTGACGAAAAAAGCATGAAACACCTGGAAGCGATCATCCAGTCGATGACGCCGCAGGAACGGCGGATGCCACAGATCATCAACGCCAGTCGGCGGCGGCGGATCGCCCGGGGGTCGGGCCGCCCGGTGCAGGAAGTGAACCGCTTGCTAAACCAGTTTGAACAGAGTAAAAAGATGATGAAACAACTGGGTAAACTCGGTAAAGGAGGGCTTCCTCGGTTACCATTTTAGGAAGCCTTTCGATTAATATAATAAAATGGAAGATCGAGACTAATGTAAGGGGGTGAGTGAAGAGATGGTGCGGATTCGACTAACCCGGATGGGAGCGAAAAAACGTCCTTTTTACCGTTTTGTGGTGGCAGATTCCCGTTCACCACGGGATGGGCGGTTTATTGAGATTTTAGGTCATTATAACCCGATCGCTAACCCGACGGAATTGGTGGTGGATAAAGAGAAAGCCTTGTATTGGTTGGGCCAGGGCGCACAACCGTCGGAACCCGTCAAAAGGCTCTTTAAAAAGGCTGGTATCTTTGGCACCGAAGCGGTCGGGGAGTGAAAGGGTGTGAGATTCCTTGAAAGAACTGGTGGAGTTGCTCGCAAAATCCTTGGTTGACCATGTCGACGATGTTCATGTCCGCCGGGAAGAGACGGACAATACGATTCTTTTGGAGATTACGGTCAATAAGGAAGATCTTGGGAAGATCATCGGGCGTAAAGGCCGGGTGATTAAGGCGATTCGGACTTTGGTATGGGCCAGTGCACCCGCGGACAAGCGTGTGATGGTGGAATTGGTGGAATGATGAAGAAACGCCCCTATGATCCCTGGCGTAACCCGCCCCCGGGAATGATTGCGGTTGGCGAGGTTTTGACGACCCAGGGGAACAAAGGGGAAGTCAAGGTTGCTTCTTTAACCGATACCTTTGAACGCTGGTTGGAATTGAAGCGGGTAATGGTCTATACCGATCGTGGCCAAGAGGAGCTTTTTCTGGAGAAGGTCCGTGCTTTTAAAGGATTTGTCATTGTTAAATTTCAAGGGGTTGACGATATTTCCGCGGGCGAAGCTCTCCAGGGCGCTTTTTTATGGCTTCCCGAAGCGGAAAGGCCGCCGCTGCCGCCGGACCGTTTTTACGTCGATCAAGTGCTCGGGCTTAAAGTGGAGACGATGAGCGGTCGTCCCCTGGGCACGGTGGAGCAGGTCCTTTTTACCGGTGGGAATGATGTTTATCTCCTCCGGGGTGGGGCGGACGGCGAGATTCTCCTTCCGGCCTTAAAGTCCGTTGTCCGTTTTATTGACCTCGAGGCGGGGATCATGCGGGTGGAGTTGCCGCCCGGATTGGTGGATGAGGAAGAGGAAAGATGTTAATCCAGTTTTTGACCTTATTTCCGTCGATGTTTGACAGTCCGTTTGCTCATAGTATAATTAAAAGGGCACAGGATAATGGACTGGTTAAACTGGAAACGATCAATTTCCGTGCTTATGCCGAAGACCGCCATGCCACCGTGGATGATACTCCCTACGGGGGCGGACCGGGGATGATCTTGAAACCGGAACCGATTTTTAAAGCGGTGGAAGCGATTGAGGCGCAAGTGGCCACCAAGCCCTATATCATTCTTACCTCGCCGCAAGGAGAGACCTTTCACCAGGGTATTGCGGTTGAATTGAGCGCCCAGCCCCATTTGGTCTTTGTCTGTGGGCACTATGAGGGTTATGACGAACGCATTCGGACGCTGGCCGATCGTGAGTTGTCCATCGGTGATTATGTCTTAACCGGGGGCGAGCTCCCGGCGATGGTGATGGCGGAGGCGATTATCCGGCTTCTCCCCGGAGTTTTGGGGGACCCGGATGCGGCGCAGCTGGATTCGTTCAGTGGCCCCGAGGGCATTCTTGATTATCCGCAGTACACGAAACCAGCGGAATTTCGCGGTTTAAAGGTACCCGCCATCCTTCTCTCGGGGGATCACGGGAAAATAGCCCAGTGGCGGCGGCAGCAGGCACTCCTTAGGACGGCCCGCCGACGCCCGGATCTGTTGGCGCAATTGGAGTTAACCGCGGAAGAACTAGAAATGATCGAAAATAACCGGCTTGCTTATGAAGATGGGCAGCCTGATTTTGTTCTGAAGGGAGGGAATAGCGATGAATCTGATTGATCTGGTGGAACAGGAACAACTAAAGAAAGATCTCCCGCTTTTCGGCCCCGGTGATACGGTCCGGGTGCACCTGAAGGTCGTCGAAGGAGAACGGGAAAGAATTCAGGTTTTTGAAGGGGTCGTGATCGCCCGTGCGAACGGGGGCCTCAGAGAGACCTTTACGGTACGGAAAATCTCCGGTGGGATCGGAGTGGAAAGGATCTTCCCCCTCCACTCGCCGATGATCGCCAAGATTGAAGTGGTGAGAAGAGGAAGAGTGCGTCGGGCTAAACTATACTATCTACGTAAACGTTCGGGCAAAGCAGCTCGGATCCGTGAGCGGTAAAAGAAAAGGATCACCTTCGGGTGATCCTTTGTGATTTTATTCACTAATTAGATTTTTCCCTTGTACTGAAGGACGCGGAACCAATTGGTGGATTGGGACAATTGGTGTAGATGAGGAGCAAAAGGCCACTAGTCCCAACCATAAGGAGGTTGAGATGATGACGAAACGCCGTGTATTTCTTGTGGTTTTGGACGGGGTTGGGATCGGTGCCTTGCCCGATGCCGCCCTTTATGGTGACGAAGGCAGTAACACCTTGGGGAATACGGCGGAAAAAGTGGGCGGGCTGCAGGTTCCCTTCCTGAGCACCCTGGGATTGGGGCGTATCGAACCCTTGCTGGGGGTACCAGCGGTGGCGAGCCCACGGGGCGCGTACGGTAAAATGGCCGAAGCTTCAGCGGGCAAAGACACCATTACCGGCCACTGGGAGCTGACCGGGGTGGTTTTAGACCGGGCGTTCCCGGTGTATCCCGATGGTTTTCCCGCTGAGATCCTGACTCCTTTTGCCGAAGCGATTGGCCGGGGCGTGCTGGGGAATAAAGCGGCTTCCGGAACGGAGATCATTGAAGAGTTGGGTCCGAAGCATCTGGCGACCGGTGATCCGATCGTTTATACTTCGGCCGACAGTGTTTTTCAGATCGCTGCCCATGAGGAGATCATCCCCATCGATGAGTTGTACCAGATCTGTGCGACCGCTCGGGAAATCCTGCGGGGCGAGCATCAAGTCGCGCGGGTCATTGCCCGGCCGTTTATTGGCGAACCAGGCTCCTTCACCCGGACGAAACGGCGGAAGGATTTTTCCGTTATGCCGCCGGAAGAGACGATCCTGGACCGGTTGGTCGCCAGTGGCATTGCCGTTGTCGGAGTGGGGAAAATCGAGGATATATATAGTGGACGGGGTTTGACCGCCAGCTACCATACGGGGGATAACGTCAGCACTTTAGAACAACTGTTAACATTGGGTGCGGAGCTTGAAGGGCCCGCTCTGGTCTTTGCCAACTGTATCGATTTTGATAGTCTATACGGCCACCGGAACGATCCGGTGGGTTTTGCGGCTGCGCTCGCTATGGCTGATGGGTATTTAGAAAGAGTTGCTGTATTACTCAAGCCGGAGGACGTCTTGATCATCACCGCCGACCATGGGGGTGACCCGACGACACCCAGTACCGACCATTCCCGTGAATATGTTCCGTTGTTGGTGACCGGCGCGTCCGTACGGCCGGGAGTTGATTTAGGAGTACGCGCCTCCTTTACCGATGTGGCTGCAACGATTGCTGATCTTTTCGGCCTTGCAAGCTGGACAAAAGGGACGAGTTTCTTCCAGGAAATGGCCGTGGCGGCAGAAAAATGAGATAGGCGGGAAAAGGTTTTAACGGGTGAAACAAGAATAGATGATAAAGAGTATTTATCGTTTACCATTAGGAATAAAGTAACAATAAGTATCAAGCCTTGTTATACCGGGATAAACGGTGCGAGAGGAGGGGAACAAATTGCGCATGGTTGATCTGATCAGTCGGAAACGTGATGGTCTGGAACATACTCCAGACGAGATTGACTTTATTGTGCAAGGAATTGCTGATGGGAGTATTCCCGATTACCAACTGGCGGCTTGGTGTATGGCAGTTTATTTTCAAGGGATGACACCACGGGAAGCACGCGACATGGCGGTGAAGATGGCCGCCACGGGAGACCAGGTGGACCTGTCCCCGCTACCGGGGGTGAAGATCGATAAGCACTCCACCGGCGGTGTTGGTGATAAAACTTCTCTGGTCGTGGCCCCGTTAGTGGCGGCGGCGGGAATCCCGGTCTGTAAGATGTCTGGACGGGGTCTGGGCCATACAGGCGGAACCATCGATAAGCTGGAGTCGATCCCCGGTTTTCGGACGGAACTTTCCCTTGACGATCTGTTTGCGCAGGTCAGAAAGGTTGGGGTTGGTTTAGTCGGGCAAACCGGGAATTTAGTCCCGGCGGACAAACAACTCTACGCGCTCAGAGACGTCACGGGTACGGTGGCCAGTATTCCCTTGATCGCAACAAGTATTATGAGTAAAAAGCTGGCGGGCGGGGCCGATGGCTTTGTCCTTGATGTGAAGGTGGGCGACGGCGCATTTTTGAAAACAAAAGCAGAAGCAGAAAAGCTGGGTGAGCTGATGGTCGCGATTGGAAAAAACGCAGGCCGGCGGACGGTGGCGGTCCTTTCCGCCATGGACCAACCGCTGGGGAAGGCCATCGGCAACGCTTTAGAGGTCAAAGAGGCCATTGCTACCCTGCGGGGGGAAGGCCCGGCCGATCTGGAAGAGTTGTCCTTGGTCCTTGCGGCCCAGATGTTAGTTTTAGCTGGGGCGGAAAAAGAGGCCGCTGCGGCCGAGGCAAAACTGAAAGCCCTGATTGCCAGCGGCGAGGGCTTACGTACCTTTAGCCGATGGATTGAGGGGCAGGGTGGTGACCCCCGGATCGTTGAGGAACCTCAGCGCTTACCACTGGCCACAACTGTCGTTGGGGTTAAAAGTCCGCAAGCAGGTTACGTTGCCAGCTGGGCGACGGAGGAATTGGGACTGATCTCAATGCGGTTAGGAGCCGGGCGGGCCCGGAAAGAAGATCCGATTGATCATGGTGTCGGTTTGGTGATTGAAAAGAAGATCGGGGACTGGGTTGAAGTAGGAGAAGAAATTGCGAAGGTTTATGCCCGTTCAGAGGCGGAAGCCGCCAGTGGAGCGGCGGCCGTTTTAAACACGGTTAAGCTTGTCTCGACGCCACCACCGAAGAAGCCGCTGGTGATCGGGTATATCATTTGATTTAGTACAGAGCCCTTGATCCATTTACCATTGTCCACAGCTAAAAGACGAGTTCAGATGGGACCAGGATAAACAGCAAAGTTTTTGTAATGTTATAAACCAAATAAAGGAGTGAGATGATGGGGCTGAAAACTTTTAAAAAGGGGATCCATCCCCCAACCAACAAAGAACTGACGGCCTCTATACCGGTTGAGGTATTACCGCTTCCGGATCAAGTTGTTTTACCGCTGGGACAACATATTGGTGCACCAGCTAAACCCTTGGTGGAAGTGGGGGCGGAAGTGGCGACTGGGCAGAAGATCGCCGAAGCACAAGGGGCGGTCTCCGTTCCTTTGCACGCCAGTATATCCGGGAAAGTGGTAGCCATTGAACCCCGGCCTCACGTTAGTGGGCGTTTGCAGCCGGCGATTGTGATCGAAAGTGACGGTGCGGACCGACGGGCGCCGGATCTGGCACCCGCGCAC
>Ga0209537_1004017_pt1 | contig 12930 bp, 8 predicted proteins | sample BioPla4DNA1_FD_187698 | JGI IMG/M metagenome (GOLD analysis project Ga0209537, IMG submission 187698) | Biogas fermentation microbial communities from Germany - Plant 4 DNA1 (SPAdes) (version 2) | ecosystem: Engineered > Bioreactor > Anaerobic > Digestate | place: Bielefeld, North...
TCTAAAAGGCTCATAACAGAGGCTTCGGCCTGTTCTTTGTCATCCCGGCAGCTTGGAGCCCCGAATTCCTCCAGCAGCACCGGCTTGCCCCCCAGCCATTCGGTTACTATGGCCAAAAAGGGGAGCGCATGAGCGTCCATGGGGTCGTTTACCCAGGACAGGTAAGCAGGGTAGCCGTGCATGCACAGGTAGTCGCAGTACAGGGCAGCATCCTGCGGCCACATCTGGCGATCCTGCTCCAGGTCTTCGCTGTGCATGCCGATGGTAACCGGCTTATCGGGAGAATAACGGCGAATGGTGGAGGTCATTACCTGCAGCCAGTGCCTGGCCTTTTCACGGTCTGGCGGTATGGCGAAATTGGAGTTTTCATTGCCCAGATCATAGCCATAAAGAGCCTGGTGATGGCGGATGTGCTGGCAGACTGAGGCGAGCTGAAAGGACTGCGCTTCGATAACCTCATCATCGCTGTAGCAATCCCGCAAAGCCCTGTCTGTGTATATCACCCCGCCTGCATATATATCAAAAGGCTGGGGCTGGTGATGGTCGGCCAGCATCCAGGCCGGCATCCAGTTGACGCCGCTCATATGGCCGCAGAAGAAGGTGGGCATAATCTTAAGACCGTGTTCATATGCGATATCCAGGGTTGTAGAAAGGTGCTCTAAAGCCGTTTTTGATATGCGGTCAGGTCTGGGCTGGAAGTCTTCCCAGGTTAGAAAGATGCGTACCAGCTTAAACCCATGCTGCTCTAACAGGCCAAAATCACGGTCAACTTCATCAGCATCAAAACTCTTCCACCAGTACATGGCTTTATGGATAGGCCAATAATTAATACCCTGCAGAAAAGGCAGCTCACCGCCCATGCAATCACCTCCAGCCGAAAGGTAGCAGTTATTAGCCTCCCTCCGCTGCTGCGCTTTTATTCCTGTGCCGATTTCAGTACCGGCAGCTGACAAAAAAAGTCCTGACAGCCCGTGTAAGCAGACCGATAACGCTATATTTATTTTATAACATATAATATGGAAGCAAAGGTCATGGAAGCCTTAAGCCGGGCTCAGCCGTGGCCAGCGGTATAAAAAACAGCCGGGGTATTGATCCCCGGCTGTTAATTAGCAGTTGTCACGGTTGTTTATGGTTGTGTTGCCTCTTAAAGGCAGTATCAGGCGGCTTACATAAAGGCTTCTTCGGGCACTTCTCCAGCGGTGAAGTCAGCGGCTTTGATAGCAGCCTCGATGCCGAAGATCTCCGGAACCACGTTCAGGATATAGAACCTGGCAGTGGCGATCTTGCTCTTATAGAAGGTGGCATCATAATGATCTTCGCCTACTTCGGCCAATTTCTTGGCAGCCACTAACATCTGATCAGCCAACAGTTTGCCGCAGACCATGCGGGCAGCCGCATGCAGCATACGGGTGGCAAACATCTGAGACAATTCGGGTCTCTCGGCTCTCCATTTGCCGTTCTGTTCAAAGATGAAGTTAAAGGCAGCAAATGCTTTTTCGAGCATATCGAACTCAGCCGCAAAGGCATCGGTCTTCTTCTCAGTGATGAAGTCGCCGATCAGTTTAACCCATGCTTTGAAGGGTTCGCCTTTCTCCATGGTGTACTTGCGGTTGGTGAAGTCCTGAGCCTGCATGAAGTTGGTGCCTTCCCACAAGGAGTAGATCTTGCAGTCGCGGGCCAGTGAAGCCGGGGCATACTCTTCCATGAAGCCGTAGCCACCATGGACCTGAATGGCTTCAGCGATCATCAGCCAGGCCATGTCGGATACATAGGCTTTGCATATCGGGTTCTGAACCATGAACATGTCATCGGCCCACTTACGCAGTTCTTCGGTCGGGGCCTCCTTGGAGTAGTCGATATACCAGTAGGACTGATAAATCAAAGCCCGGCAAGCTTCCATTACGGATTTCTGCAGCATCAGCATGCGGCGGACGTCTTCGTGCTCAATGATGCGCACGCTCGGGCCTTTGGGATTCTTGAAGTGCGGGCTCTGTACGCGAACCTTGGCATAGTCCAGAGCTGCATAGTAAGCAGCACCAAACGCACCCAGGGCGAAAATACCGGTATTGATGCGCTCTTCGTTCATCATCTGGAACATCTGAGCCATACCTTTGCCGCGGCCGTCTACCGGGCCATTACCGATCATGTAACCATAGCAGTTGTCGTTTTCGCCGAAGGCCAGAGTACAGGTAGAGGAGCCGTGCAGGCCCAGCTTGTGCTCAATACCGACAGTGGTAACGTCGTTCCAGGCGCCCATGTTGCCTTGTTTGTCCACCCAGAATTTGGGAACGACCAGGCAGTTAATGCCAGCAGTACCAGGCTTAGCATCCGGTCCTTTGGCCAGAACCAGGTGGATTATGTTGGCAACCCCATCCCAGTCACCGGTGGTGATGAAGCACTTCTGTCCTTTGACTTTCCAGATATCGGGATCATCGGTGGGCCAGCATCTGGTGGTGACAGCACCTACGTCGGAGCCTGCGCCCGGCTCAGTCAGACACATGGTGCCGCCCCATTCCCCGGAATACATCTTGGGCAGGAAGAGTTCCTGTAACTCGGGTTTGAGGTTGTACTGCAATACTGTGGTAGCACCCTGGGTCAGACACCACAGCATGACCATAGCCGGGGATGCTGCGGATTGCATTTCCAGGATAGGAGCATACCAGTATAAGGGCATACGGCCTTCAACCTGGCGGTCACCAAACTGCGGTCCCAGGCCTGCTTCAATAACCGTATTGTAAACATTCTTGAATGAGTCAGGGCTGATTACGGCCTGTTCATTGCCACCAACAAACTTCATGCCGATTTCATCGGAATCTTTGTTGGCCGGGCAAAGCACGTCACGGCAAATTTTGAAGTTTACATCGCAAATTGAATCGAAGTCATCGATGCTGTAGTAATCTTTGTAGCCATCACAGCCTAGAATGGTCTCCGAATCCAACCATTCCTTGATTTGGAACTTAATGTCCCGAGTCTGTAACAGATAATTATAATGCGGCAATACAATTCCCTCCTTACTAATGTTGAACCGATGCTACCTGGGGTATTTTGGCCGAGGCCAAATATGACATGTATCCTGCCCGGAGAAAACACCGGGCAGGAACATTTCCAAATTAAACGGCTTCTACGATCAATGCAGTACCTTGTCCGCCGCCGATGCACAGGGTGGCCAGACCGGTCTTGGCACCGCGCCTCTGCATCTCATAGAGCAGGGTGACCAGGATGCGGCATCCGGATGCTCCGATCGGGTGGCCCAGAGCTATGGCGCCGCCGTTGACATTAACCTTGTCCATCTTGTCGGCCCAGCCCAGATCACGGCCTACGGCGATGGATTGAGCGGCAAAGGCCTCGTTGGCTTCGATCAGGTCAATATCGTCAATGGTCATGTTGGCTTTGGCCAGGGCTTTCCTAACCGCCGGTACAGGGCCAATACCCATGATCTTGGGATCTACGCCGCCGGAGGCATAGCTGATGACTTTGGCCATGGGCTTAATACCCAATTCAGCGGCTTTGTCGGCTGACATGACAATCACTGCCGCAGCAGAGTCGTTGATACCGGAGGCGTTGCCGGCGGTTACGCTGCCGTCCTTCTTGAAGGCGGGTTTCAGTTTGGCAAGTCCTTCAGCAGTGGTGTTGGCTTTGATGTATTCATCGCTGTCGAATACGATGTCGCCTTTTTTGCCGGGAACGACTACCGGTACGATTTCATCTTTGAATTTGCCGGCTGCCTGAGCGGCTGCAGCAAGCTGCTGGCTGCGCAGACCGAAAGCATCCTGCTCTTCCCTGGTGATGCCATACATTTCGTTGACGTTTTCAGCGGTGATGCCCATGTGGTAGCCATTGAAGATATCGGTCAGGCCGCCGAATACCATTTCGTCAACAAGCTGTCCGGGACCCATTCTGTATCCCCAGCGGGCTTTGGGAAGCAGGTAGGGAGCGGCACTCATGTTTTCTACACCACCGGCCAGGATGATGTCAGCATCGCCGGCTTTGATCAGCTGGGCGGCCAGGCTGACTGCTCTTAACCCGGATCCGCAAACCTTGTTGATGGTGAAAGAGGTTACCTCGATGGGAATGCCAGCGCCAATTGCGCACTGACGAGCGATATTCTGGCCCAATCCAGCCTGCAGAACGCAGCCGAAAATGACCTCATCCAACTGGTCGCCACTGATACCGGCCCTCTTTAGGGCTTCAGCCATAACCACAGCACCCAGTTTAGCAGAACCGACATCTTTCAGGGTTCCACCGAAAGAACCGATGGGTGTACGGCAAGCTCCAACTAATACTACCTCTCTTGACATTAAATGTTCACCTCTCCTATTAATTTTATAACCTATATTTGGAAATTAGCAATAAAAAACCAATTTTACCTATTTACCAGTAAAATTGGCTGCTCTCTTTTCAATAAACGCATTCATGCCTTCTTTTTGGTCTTCGGTGGCAAAGCACAACCCAAATATGTCGGCTTCAAATGCAATGGCACGATCGATGTCAGTCTGCATGCCGTTGTCGACTGCTGCCTTGCAGTAACGCACTGCGATCTGACCCTTGGAGATGATGCGTTTGGCAATGTCTTTTACCGTTTGCATCAATTCCTCGGCCGGTACAACCTGATTGACCAAACCGATACGCAGGGCTTCGTTGGCGTCAATTATATCGGCCGTATAAATCAGTTGCTTGGCCATACCGGGTCCAATCAAGCGCGGCAGGCGTTGAGTTCCACCAAATCCAGGAGTAATGCCCAGTCCAACCTCGGGTTGCCCAAATTTGGCCCGGAAAGAGGCAATGCGGAAGTCGCACGCCATGGCTAATTCACAGCCCCCACCCAGGGCAAACCCGTTGACTGCCGCAATAACCGGTTTCTCCAGCAATTCGATGCTGCGAAACACTTGATTGCCAAGCATGGAAAAGGCCCTGCTCTCGGCAGCATTCAACGGTGCCATATAAGCGATGTCTGCACCGGCTACGAAGGACTTGTCCCCTGCACCGGTGATAATCAGCACATCGATATCGGCATCATCTCTGACGTTTTCGATGGCGTCTTTCAATTCCAACAGTGTGGCAGCATTCAAAGCATTTAATGCCTTGGGTCTGTTAATGTAGAGTATCGCAAGCCTGTCTTCCTTCTCAAGTAGAATGTTTTCGTACGCCATAAGATACCTCCCATTCGTTGACTTACAAGTGGTATCCCACTTGGAACTCCTCCATCCCCCCTCTGTTAAGAGTTTCGCAAAAAGCAGTGATACTCAGAGCCTTTTCCCTACAAATCAATGAGATTGTACCGATGCTCATGAGTTATCACCACCTGGTGACAGCTTTCCAGGCTGTTCTGAATGGTTTTTCATACCATTTTCAATTAAAATCATCTTCATAGGGTTGAAAAACCTTCTTTACAGATAAATGGTTAGAATAGGCACAAAACTATAGAATTTGCTGTGCTTGGATAAGATAAGACATACAACATTGTCGACTGGGGTAATTTTAGGGGTATCTTTCTCTCTATAAATAATTATGGAATTCGATTTCTATATCTCTTGCGGGTACTCGCCATTATCTAGTATATGTAACGATATAATAATTATACTATAAGTTGTATTATTTATATATGATATACCAGGTACGACAAATTTGGAAGGTAATAACTAGATTATACCGTAAATTCATTTATTATTCATTTATAAGGATAAGGAGAACAAGCCAATGTTTCCTTTGCGCGACAGTACCCCCAGCAATCATTTCCCGCTGGTAACCGTAAGCCTCATCATAGTCAATTTTTTGATCTTCTACTTTGAAGGCAGCCTTTCCCCTCCACAGCTAAACGCCTTAATCTATCAGCTCGGCCTGGTGCCCGCTTATGTTCATTTCGAGCAGCTCAATCCTCTGGTATATATTCCATTCCTAACCTCAATGTTCCTGCATGGCAGTTGGATGCATGTGCTTGGAAATATGTGGATGCTGTGGCTGTTTGGGGATAATGTGGAGGACTGCATGGGGCACCTCAAATTTTTACTATTTTACCTGGGTACAGGTGTTGTGGCCGGCCTGACTCATTATTTTACTGACCCATTTTCTGCTGTACCGGTAATAGGGGCATCGGGTGCCGTAGCTGGCATTATGGGGGCTTATTTCCTAATGTTTAAAAAGGCCCGGGTATTAACCCTTATATTCCCCTTTTTCCTGGTGACCATGCCGGCCTGGTTTTTCCTGGGGATATGGGCGATGACACAATTGTGGAGCGGGACCGCAGCCTTGCTGCACAGTGCTACTTCCAGCGAGCAGATCGCTTTTTGGGCGCATGTGGGCGGATTCGCTGCCGGGATGCTCTTCTACCGGTTATTCCTCAGACCACAAGCCCGGCAGCGGCTGGCCAATACCAATAACAGCTAAGCATGCTGTTCAAGGGATTCCTGTTTCCTACCCAGCAAGCGATCGATGTGCTCATTGGCAAAGCGGAGCCCGTCATCGCTGTTATGCAGAAAGTAAATGGTGTTTTCAATTCGTTCCTGGCTGGCTTTAATTTCGTGCCAGTGGCGTTCTTCTTCAAATAGATTCATGCAGTCTTGAAGATCATTGGCCCGCCCGGTTTCAAGGTATTGCTTAAAGGTATTCAAGGTTTTGATATCCTGATAGGATTGGTGCACCGGTGAGCGGGATATGGCACTATTGTAGATGTTCAGCATTTGCCGGGTGTTGGCCAGTTGAGCCTCAGCCTGATTAATGTCTTGCAAGCAGGTTTCCCGGAAATCATCCCCGCACTGCTGCCATTTCTCCAGGGTGTCTTTGTAGCGCTCACAGGCTTTTTCATACTCGCGATAGCGCAATAGATAAACCTTCATTTCGTGGTTATATCGACTGCATTCCTCCTGATATTTCTTGCGGGAGCGTTTTAGTAGGCTATGCAGGGCAATTAAACCCTCCCTGCTGATGATTTCAGGCTTGGACGGCTTTTCCGGAATGTTGTCAGGCTCAGCCGGGAGTACATCTTCACGCGAGAGGATGGCCTGGCGTTGTTCTATTAATTTTTGCAGGTAATGGTGATGACGGTTCAGCTTTTCGATTTCCTGCAAACTGAGCAAACATATGTCGATCTCACGCAGCAGATCCTCGCGGTTGCGGTTGCTTTTTTTGCTGTTTTTTTTGGCTTTCAGGTAAAGGCTGACCTCATCCAGCATCACCGGGGTTTCCCTTAAAGAGCAGATGGTTGCAAAATCCTGCTCGGTAAGCGTCTGACTGCTGTCAGGCTTATCCTTGGTGAAATAGAAGCGGGTATTGGTTGCCAGGAAATAATAGGGGCCGATGGTATGGATGTATTCATTGCTGGCCAGTGCTTCCACTCCTTCAGCAGCATCCAGATAGCTGTCCCATAAATCCAGCCACAACTTGCAGGGAGTCCGCCCCCTGGGGCCATTTTTGGCAAGATCGCTGGTTTGCTGGTAAATATCAAGGGGTATCTTGATAAAGGAATCATAATAGTAAAACAGCACATCCTGCGGCGGATATTGTATGATTAAAGATAGATCCATATAATGCACATCGTCCTTGTGCAGAAAAGTGAAAAACATAAACCATAAACCCCCCTTTGGTTTCTAGTAGGTATTTTCTATATATTCCCATTAATTCCTTTCTTTGTAGAAATAATATTTCTTACAATATCTTACATAATACCGGGAAAAGGCCAGAAATGAGGTGTAATGTGATGAATAATGGCAAACCCCGCCTGCCGTGGTTTGTAGAGCAAATGAAAAAACATGATGCCGAAATCTACCGCTTATCTGCGGATAGTGCAGAAACCGCCCTGGCAGAGGGGGCTCTGGACTCGAAGACCAAGCTGCTAATCGTATTGGCCCTGGATGCATTGAAAGGCGCAGCCCAGGGGGTAAAAGTGGTAGCGGCCCAGGCCCGGGCGGCCGGGGCGAGCGAGGACGAAATAGCGGAGGCCCTGCGCCTGGCCTACTATGTAAGCGGTATGGATGTGGTTAAAACCTGTCTAAACGCTTATGAGACCGAGGATAACGGTAAGATGTGAGGAGTTGCTATGTTTAGGGCGATTCTATTTGATTTGGATGGAACCCTATTAAAAATCGATATGGATGAGTTCTTAAAGCACTATTTCAACGCTATGGCTGAAATGGCCCGGTTATCAGGTTATCAAGAGCACCGCCAGCTGGTCGAGCAGGTATTTGCATCCACCTGGGTCATGATTGCCAACCGTGATCCCAGGCTTACCAATGAAAAGGTGTTTAAGGACCATTTTTATAGCTTCTGGCCCCACTTACAAGATGATTTGGAGGCATTTTTCGAGCGGTTTTATCGCGAGGGATTTCCGCGGCTACGCAATTTATGCCAACCGATTGCAGGCATACCCGAGTTAATGCAAGCCCTGTTACAAAGAAAGGTCAAAATAGCCATTGCCACCAACGCGGTATTCCCTTTGACTGCGCTACAACAGCGCCTTACCTGGGCAGGCCTTGATCCGGCCGCCTTTGACCTGATCACATCATATGAAGTAATGCATTTTTGTAAACCCCATTTGGAATATTATCAAGAGATTTGCGATAAGCTTCAAGTACAGCCTGGGGACTGTTTAATGGTGGGCAATGATATGGGTGAAGACATGGTAGCCCAGAAGCTGGGAATGAAAACCTATCTGATCGAAGATTACTTAATTGACCCGGGTGAGACCGGCTTAAAACCCGACTGGCGGGGAAGGATTCCGGACTTTTTGGCATTTGCCGCCGAGTGCTGCGGGATAGCCGGGGCAGCCCCAAGTAAAGCGATAAGGAGGAAAACATCATAGCTGCCAAGAATAAGAAGAGTAAGGTATTAACCGAAAAAGATCGCTTAAAAATTGAGATCGCCAAAGAACTCGGTATTTGGGAACAAGTACAGAATGAGGGCTGGGAATCATTGAGCAATGCGGTATGCGGCAAAGTAGGGGGACTGATGAGCAAGAGGCTGAGAAATGGCAAACCCTGACCACCCTACCCTGATCAACAACTGCTGGTTATAAGATTCGATTAAGCCATACTGCGGCACTTCACGAGGTAATGACATGAAAATACACGAAATCATGACCAGGGATCCGATTGTACTGCGCCCTGATCAGACCTTAAGCGAAGTATTACAGATTTTCATCGAAAACAAAATAGACGGTGCTCCAGTAGTAAATGAGCACAATCAACTGATCGGGCTGATCACCAAAAGCCACATTTACCGGGCTGCGCTCCGCAGCTTCGACAACAGCGCCACGGTGGAATCGCTGATGACCCGTGAGGTTTTTGCCGGCCACCCCGAGGATGAATTTGAAGCCGTAGTCAGTCCCATGGTGCCGCGTTTGCCGGTTGTAGACGGCGATAACAAAGTGGTGGGCATGCTGACCCGGGGTGACATAGCCAACGCCTTCTTTAACTCCTATCAAACCATATCCAGCGAGCTGGATGCCATCATCGATTCCACCCATAACGCCATCATATCGATTGACACGCACGGGAACCTCAAGTTTATCAACCGGGCGGCGGAGATGCTGTTGGGCTTGAAGGCAGAGGAAGTAATCGGCAGGCCCATTTTGGAAGTGGTTCCCAACAGCGGGCTGCTGGATGTTATGCACAACGGCAAGGCGGAATTGCTGCAGAAGATCACTATCGCCGGCCGCGACTTCATTTCCAACCGCTCACCCATTATCAAGGATGGCAGGACCATCGGCGCGGTAGCGGTTTTGCACGATATTTCCGAATTGGAGAAGATATCCAAAGAACTGCAGGTGGTACGGGAACTGAATGAGGAATTGGACGCGATTATCGAATCATCTTTTGATGGATTGTATATTACTGATGGTAACGGTATTACCTTGCGGCTCAACAAGGCTTTCCAGATGATCAGCGGGGTTAAGCCGGATGAATTCATCGACAGGAGCGTAGAGGATATCGAAGCTGAAGGCGTGGTGAACCAATCAGTCACCAAATTAGTTTTGGAACGCCGGGAACCGTGTACAATTATACAACAATACAAAACCGGAAGAACTGCCCTGGCTACAGGCAACCCGGTTTTTGATAAAAACGGCAATATTTTCCGGGTAGTATGCAATGTGCGCGATATAACGGAATTGAACATGCTTAAACAGAGGCTGGAACAAATGCAGGGATTATCCCAGCATTATGCCAGCGAACTCAACAGCCTGCGCATAAAATACGCCAGCCCGTTGCGTTTGGTGGCCAATTCTGTGTCCATGCGCCAGATGCTGGAGGTAGCCTTAAGGGTGGCGCAGGTAGAGTCCACTATATTGATAACCGGTGAATCCGGTACCGGCAAGGAACTCATCGCCGAGATCATTCATGAAAACAGCCCCTGCCGCAAAGGGCCTTTTCTGAAATTAAACTGTGGAGCCATACCTGAACATCTCCTCGAATCGGAGCTTTTTGGCTATGAAGGCGGGGCTTTCACCGGAGCCCGCAAAGAGGGTAAACCCGGCTATTTTGAACTTGCCACCGGCGGGACCCTGTTTTTGGATGAAATTGCCGAGCTTCCCCTGGGCTTGCAGGTAAAGCTCTTAAGAGTGTTGCAGAGCAAGGAGATAACCAGGGTAGGCGGAACCACCCCCTTCAGCGTGGATGTGCGCATTATCGCGGCAACTAACCGCGACCTGATGGAAATGGTCAAAAACAAGCTCTTCAGGGGTGATCTGTATTACCGCCTCAATGTGCTGCCCATCTATGTGCCTCCTTTAAGGGAGCGCAAGGATGATATTCCCAATTTGGTGGCCTATTTCATGAAAACCTTTAACCAGAAGTACCAGCTCACTAAAAGGATATCTCCCGAGGTAATCGATATTTTTATGGAGCACAGCTGGCCCGGCAACGTTCGCGAGCTGGAAAACCTTATTGAGCGCCTAGTGGTGATAACTGCAGGTGATGTCATAACTGTTGATGATCTGCCGGCTTATCTGCTTCCCGGGGCCGGCTCCGATGCTGAGCGCGAGGCGTCTCCAGTATCAGTGTCAGCTATCATCCCCTTCAAAGAGGCGGTTGAAAGCGTGGAAAGGCAGATTTTGGAGCGAGCCTATGTCAAGTATCGCAGCGCTCGTAAGATAGCCCGGGAACTGCAGGTAGATGTTTCCACCATTGTTAGAAAAGCGGCCAAATACGGCATCTCGCCGCCGTCCAACAGCAAGCGGTAGTGTTGCATTTACGCAACAGTCATTGCAGCAGCGCAACACTGTCCAATGATAAATTCTGAAGCCCAAATCCATGGCATTTAGTCGCCCTTTATCGGGCCCTGTATTTAATTTTTCTGAATGTTAAACATACAAGGTGTATTAAGTTCGATATTCATTTGAGCTATTGTTGCATTCATGCAACAATAGCTGTTTTTTTACCGAACACAGCAATAATTGGCATGCCATCAATTATGCCGCCAGGGTGACCTTGAAGCGCTGTATCCCGGGTTGCGGCTTTAACAGGCATGTATCTTGCATAAGACAGCTTAGTACAATCCTATCGTGATAAAGTCCGAGGTGAAAATAAGTGAAACTCAAGGATATCATGACTGCAGATCCGATCGTGGTGAGGCCTGATTGTTCCATATACGAAGTGATTCGATTGTTTATGGAGAATAAGATTGACGGGGTGCCAGTAGTAGACGAAGAGGATCTGTTGATTGGCTTATTTACCAAAGGACACATCTACAAAGCTATAATGCAGTCCGTAGATCTTCATTCTCCGATAGGTGATTTGATGACCAGGGAGGTTTTCACCGGTCATCCCAATGATGATTTTGAGGATGTAGTCACACCCTATGTTCCTCGTCTGCCCATTGTAGATGAGACCGGCAAAGTGGTGGGAATGCTGACCCGTGGGGATATAGCCAACGCTTTTTTTAATTCTTACCAGAATATTTCCAGCCAATTGGATGCAATCATCGATTCCACCCACAACATGATCATATCAGTGGATGAAAATGGCATTATCAAGGTATTTAACCGCTCCGCCGGGCGCTTGCTGGGTTTGGGAGATGATGTGATCGGGCAGCACATCCTGGATGTATTGCCTAACAGCCGGCTTATCGAGGTTATGAAAACCGGGCAGGCCGAACTAATGCAGAAGATAACCATAAAAGGCCGGGAGTATATCTCCAACCGCAGTCCCATAATCAAAGACGGCAAGATTATCGGTGCAGTGGCGGTGGTGCAGGATTCCTCCGAACTGGAGAAGGTCTCCCGGGAATTACATTATGTAAAAGAACTCAACAAGGAACTGGATGCCATTATCGAGTCCTCCTTTGACGGGCTCTACATCACCGATGGTAAAGGCATTACTCTGCGCTTAAACAAGGCTTTCGAGATGATCAGCGGAATCAATGGCAATGAATTTTTAGGGCACTGCGTGGATGACATCGAGAAAGAGGGTATAGTATCCGAATCAGTGACCAAATTGGTGCTGCAGCGACGTGAACCTGTGACTATCATACAGAATTATAAGACCGGCAAGATAGCCCTGGCCACGGGAAGTCCGGTTTTCGATAAAAATGGTGAGCTTTTCCGGGTAGTATGCAATGTGCGGGACATCACCGAACTCAATCTGCTGAATGAAAAATTGGAACGCGCCCAGGGCCTGACCCAGCACTATGAAAGCGAACTGCGCTCCCTGCGCATGAGATACGCGGCTCCGGAGCGATTGGTGGTCAATTCCCCGGAGATGCGCAAGCTGCTCGATATGGTAGTGCGCGTCGCGCAGGTTGAATCGACCATTCTGATAACCGGTGAAACTGGTACCGGCAAGGAGTTGATCGCGCAGATAATCCATGAGAACAGTCCCTGCCGCGAAGGGCCTTTCATCAAAGTGAACTGCGGGGCCATTCCCGAAACCCTGCTGGAATCCGAGCTTTTCGGCTATGAAAACGGCGCTTTTACCGGTGCCAAAAAGGAAGGCAAACCGGGCT
>Ga0209537_1004019_pt1 | contig 12925 bp, 7 predicted proteins | sample BioPla4DNA1_FD_187698 | JGI IMG/M metagenome (GOLD analysis project Ga0209537, IMG submission 187698) | Biogas fermentation microbial communities from Germany - Plant 4 DNA1 (SPAdes) (version 2) | ecosystem: Engineered > Bioreactor > Anaerobic > Digestate | place: Bielefeld, North...
TTTTAGATATAAAACCGTTAAAAAAGCCTTCCTGCCGTAACCTGACAAGAAGGCTATAATTCAACCATTATTACCACCTCCTCATCGGTGCTGGCTTTACCACCTTGCAGTTTCGCTGCAGGTTGGTGCAGGGTCATCGAGCCAACTCTCTACCCTGACTCTTGATAAGTCGGTTAAATTTACAAATTAATATTACAATATTTTAACATATTATGCAATTAAAAATCTACAAATTCTGGCTAAGCCGTACTCAATGATAAATGCCTTGCATGTTGTAGGCAAGAAAGTTGTTACGTCATCATTTTTCTACCTAAATATCAAGCTTTGATTTCATAATTATTACAAATATTATTCATTATTAATTGTACTTCCAGCTACATCCCATGCAGTTATTAAACCCAGCAATTTTTCATTCTGCTCCCCATTTTCCGTTATAAAAACCACAGCTAATCTTTTCTGGCTGGAAAGATATTTCCTGAATAATTCTTCAACTTCATAAATACATTTATTTTTTGAGATGAATTGAAATTGTTCAGTATCGTGCTTATCTATTCCAAGAATATCTTTAAATTTGTTGAGAGTGGTATCTGAGTCAAGAGTAATTGCTTCGTTTTTTGCTAAATACGTAAACAGTGTATTCTCACTGAAAACGCCAACAAAATTCCCTTTATCAAATACCGGTATATGCGTAAAACATTTCTCATTCATTATGTTGATTATATCAATTGCTCTATCATTTATATCTGCTGTAAGTATTTTATCTCCTGGAACAGCTATAGACAAAGCATTTGGGGGATTCTTAAGATGGTCAAGTATCTTTTTATACTCGCCGACAATAATTGGATGTGGCTCAGCTATTGGATTTGCATTTTTCTTCGAGTCATGCACGATAGCGTTTCTTAACTTTGCATACTGTTTAAGTTTCCTTCTATTTGCATATATTACATAATCTATATTGCTTAAATCATCAATTAAATCCGTATGGCTTATGCCATAACCTTTATTTAGCTTGTTTCTCATATACTCGTCTATTTCATTGTAGATATTAAGAAATTCGGTAGATAAAGTATCATTTAACATTTTATCAACCTCCACTTAATTAATTGTAATTTTGTATAATTAAATCAAATCCAGCAACATCTGATTTCCTTCCAATCATTTACGCTGCTTTTCAAAGTCCGGCACAATTGTCCACCTCTTACCCAATATTCTTTAGAGTGATCAGCAAATCCCGCATGCGCCAACTCATGCACTACAACATAATCAATCACTCATAAAGGAGTCATGATCAATCTCCAGGTAAATTCATCAGTTTTATTCAGCATTATTTTTCAATCGCCATTGTCTGATAATATCAGCAACCCTATCTGCGTAATCTGGATTGACTGAATGAAAGTTCATGAGATTATTAAGCCAATCTTCATCCCCAATAAATTGAATAATTGATAATACATAGTCCCAAAGCTCTTTTTTATCCTCTGACTTCAATATTTCAAAACATATTGCCAATACGTGCTTTTTTGGAAGCGTAGATAATATCTCTTGAATAAAATAAGCTAAATAATAGCTGCTGTGATGAATTTGTATAGGAAAATCAGATGCCTGAATTATTGCGTCTCTCAGGCTATTAATATTTTTTAGATCATCCAATAAGCACTTTTTGGCCTTTTTATACTCAGCATCAACCATGGAAGATTTTTCGGAATCATCAGATATAAACACTTGATAAATACCACACAAGAAAAATATCTTATATGTATATTCCTTACTGTTGTAAAATTCGGTAAGCAAAATATTTAATTTTTTACTATCAAGGTCCCTACACAATCCTTTAAGTGCGTCCGTTCTTACTCCATCCCATTTTCCATTATAACTATAGCGATCAGAAGTATAATGACAATATTTCCTCAGTATTTCGAGGGTATTGTCATCGCTAAATTCTGATATATAAAATAACATATGGATTAAAACCATTTCATCTAATTCCGGGTCGTTAAACGCGAATTGTAAAGCTTTTTTATATGCTTCATCACCAATGATTGCCCGCACCTTGGTAGGAGCACTCCATAAATATTCAATTTCTTCAAAGTTTAGTGTTGCCAATTGTTGTCCCACATTATAGTCATTATTTTTTTCGCAATTTAAAGCTCTTTCCACAAGTCCTTCTACAAATCCGTCATTCTCACAAGGCTCAAGTTCTCCCATTGCTTCCATTATTTCTATTACATAGTTGTTTGCAAGACCCCAAAAATGACCTTCATATGTTTCCTTAAACGCTTCATAAACCTCGTGTGAACCTTTGGGTTTTATTCTAAAATAGTTAGTCAATTCTAGCAGTATAAAATACAATAAATCTCGATCATTATATTTAAAGCATTTCAGATAAAAATCCTTAACCTTATCCCATTGCTCATCACTAGCTTCCTCAAGATGTTTAATATACTTTGCTGCAAGTATTGTAGCAGCTTTACCGTATTCAAAAGGATTGGCCAATAAATCTAGGATGTCAGTAAGACGCATTCGTTTTAAAAAAACCTCTATTCCAGGCATGCTGTTGAAAATGGCATGAACGCCGGTATTTTCAATCCTAAAAATATGAAATCTTTTATAGCTTTTCTCTTCTTTCCTTTTTAGATATTCAAAAACGCTCACCAATAACCTTTCATAATAATAAAAATGGCTGCAAATAAGCAATGCTTTGGAAAAACTGTCGCTATTTTTATCGTCATCCAAAAATGCCTTCCTAACGAAATCTATTACACCCTCACTGATTAAATCATCAATTTCCTGAACCGCTCTTTGGAAAATATTAAATGGTATATCTTCGATGTTTTCTTCAAAAACTGTCCTTTCAAGTTCAAATGTAATCAATAATGGCTCAACCAAAGCCGGGTTTTTAAAAGCATCAGCAAGGAAAGCAGAATCGTCTTTTTTTTCCAAGATATACAAGCTTGCAAAAAAGTCTAAAAGATTATTATGTTCAAACTGATAACAACCGTTTAATTCCTGTATAAACCTACAATTAACCAGGCAATCTCGTGCATCATCAATATTAATCTGACCAGCAAGGGAAAACTCATTTAAAATATCCTTGATAAGTCTGTTAATGTAACGTAAATCTAATCGTATCTTCCAATCATTTAATGATTTATAAGCAATATACGTAACAAGATGAATTACGAACTCCTCTCTAAGTTTAAATCTTGCCAATATTTCACGATTCCAGATAAATATTTGCTTAAACAATTCTTTGTAAAAATAATGTGGTTTGCTGTTAGTTTTTTCTAAAAAGTCAACAATACTTTCTTTCTGTTCCAATGATTTAACTATAGACATAACCACGGTCAGATTAAAGGGATTGGATAGCAACTTCAAAATATTTGCGTTATTATTGCAAAAATCTGTAATTAAATTTGATTTTTCAGGTATAAGTCTTGAAATAAACCCCAATATAGCCTTACTATCTAACGGCTCTATTTTATAGCTCTTATAATTTTTATCTATAATAAACTCGTTAATATTATTTGAACTTCTACCGGTAACAATAAATGTATTTTTCTTGTACCTTCCATCTCGAAGGCATTTTATTTTAAATTCCTCAGAATACTTTTCAGACAACTCATCAAAGCCATCAAGGAATATTTGAAAACGACCTTCTAATAAAAGTTTGTTAATAAGTTCTATATTTATTTGATTGAAACCTTTTTCAAAATTAATTTTTATATACTCAGCCAGAGACTCGCCGGAATAACTTCTAAGTTCACAAAATACCGGTATTGAATGAAAATTAATTTTTTCTAAACATTTTAGAAACCATCGCTTAACAAAAGTACTTTTTCCTGCTCCGGCTCCACCTGTTAGTATAACGTTTTGTTTTGCACTGAAATCAAGTTCCGTCCCATCCGAAGTAGAGACAACCTTTAATTCGAGTGCAAAAATATCAAATTTTAGAAGTTTTTGATGATAATTTTCTATAATTTCCAAAGAAGCAAGCAAAGGATATTCATTTTTAATAAAATATTTCAGGTCAGTTTCCAAATTTATGGAGAAAACATCAAACTCAAAATATTTATTGGCTTTGACTTTTGCATCATAACTGTTGAGAATAAGAGCAATTATCGAATCAATACCTAACAAATCCAATTCCCATCCATATTCAGAGCATTTATCCTTACACTCCCTTATAACATCATCTTTGAGTCTTGAGTTGCAACACAATACTACCCTTCGCACATCTTTGCCGAATTCCCATTTATATACTTTTTCAATATCTTCAAGTAGTTTATCTTTTAATCCACTTTCATCAGAAGTTGTGTATTGAAATGCATATATGCTACTATCAGGTAAAAATTTTATTGAATCCGGAGTACCTGGCACAGGCTTGTCCTTATATAAATGCATACCACGCGAGTCAAGATTAGCATACTCCGGATTACGATGTTCCAGGATATCATCACATAACCTATGAAATTCATCATCAGATATACTTATCAGCCCATCATATAGCTGTTTCCTCATATAGAATTCCACCATACTTTTATAAAACCTGCTTGCATGAGCATATGCAATTTTCTCAAATAAGCATTTGATACACTATGTCAAACATGTATATCGCTTTCATAAAATTACCTAGTGGTTGCTTTTGCCAATAACATGTCTAAATCCCCCGGCGTATGCGATACTGCCCATTTCCACCTACCGAATCCTCCATGAGCATTTACCGCTTCCACCCACTCGGCAAGGCTGGTATGCTTTGTTTTAGCCACTGCATCTTCTTTCCCTTTTACCTCAAGGATCAGATGATCTCCGTTTACTAATTTAATAATAAAATCCGGGTAATACTTCCGTATGATTCCCTGGCAATTATAAACAATATAAAATCCCAAATGATCATTTTTCACAAAGGACCGCACCATTGGATGCTTATCTATGATATAAGCTTCAGTAGCCTCCCATGTGCTGTCAACAACCACATGGCTTATATGTGATTTCTGGGTCCACTCGGTAGGTTTGCTGGTATACCACGCTCTCATATCCGATGTGGATCGTATGGGATTCTCACTGTCAAATACAGGAACCCGCATTTCACTGTTTTCAGCTTTCAAAGCATTCCAGATGTGCTGGATGATTTTGTTCATATTAAGAATAATCAATACTTTGCATCGTTCATCCGAAGCACTGAAGCGCTCGCTTAGTATGACAATCCTATCGGATTCTATAAACTCACCTACAATACGTATAAGTTGGGCCAGGAACAGCTCCTTACTGCCTTTCCATGATGGTTGCTCGATATTATAAATCTTCGATGCCATTTTGAAAATGATTGTCTGTATCCTGGTTTCCTCTGCTATCCTTTTTAGGTCAATATCCGATAAAACAGCAGGATTGGGCTTGCCGGCAATGATTGCAGCCAGCTCCGCTTCGGTAATGCTTTCATAAGGATCCAATACAATGGGCTCTACTTTTCCCAAATCCAGCGTCAATTTTGGTCTATACACTGTGTCAATCCTGACAACATTTGGCCAAGTGATTTCATGCTCTATTTTTTCGTGTACCGGCTCAATTTTGGTTTTCGGCTTAGGCGGCGGTGGTGGTGCACCTTCTCCGCCTTCGTGAGGAAGGAATGTGAAAGGCACACCGAAAATATTCACATATTCCGGTTCAAAAAGCCCGTCAGGACCAATGTCATAACTCACCCTGCGAAGCCCTCTTCCCACGACCTGTTCGCACAAAAGCTGGCTGGAAAAGGCCCTCAGGCCCATGATATGGGTTACTGTTTTTGCATCCCAACCTTCGGACAGCATTCCTACTGAAATAACATTTTGAATCTTTTCACCTGGTTTTCCGGCCTGACCGACCGTGTCAACCGTTTGCCTTAAAAGTTCAGCTTGCTGCTTTTTTGTCAGCTTCTTGGAGGAAACATAATCCTCTTCATCATAACTATCCATATCAAGTGTGATTTCTTCATCGGAAGCCTCCGCTTCGTCCAACACCTTGCTATCAATCTGAAGGATACCTTCTGGAACACACAACTCCGGAATCATGATTTCATTATGTAAAAAAGCATGTCTTATTCTTGATGATGTCTCGGTACGGTTTGCAACGGTAATCATCACCGGTGGTACTTTGTGACCGGCAGCTTCCCACTCTCTTTTTGTCTCCAGCCAGTCTTTCCCCAACAGATAATAAGCGTTTATAACCAAGTCCGGCAGAGGCTCGGTTTCCTGTGCCTTCCTGTTGATATCGTCTTTTACATCCGGGTCCATATAAATGTGATACAGCCTCGATTTAAGCTCGGACGTTCTGATAGAATCATCACGAATGACAACTCTGGGCGTCTTGACCAAACCTGATTCAATGGCGTCATTCAACCCAAAATCGCTGACAATCCAGCCAAAAAGCGCTTCTTCTTGGGCTTTTTTCCCGGAGGGCGCAAAAGGCGTTGCCGAAAGGTCGAAACAGCACTGGATTCCCCTTGCCCTGTGTATACGATCCAGTCCGCCTATCCAGACCGTTGCTTCGGCCTCCTGTTCTTTAAACTCCCTTTTCACTTTCAACTCAGGATTAACTCGCCATGCATGGTGGGCTTCATCGTTAATTACTATTATGTTTTGTGCGTTGGCCATATCCCCCAGTACTTCCCTGACATAGGCCTCATCGCTCTTGGCTCCGCGCTTGTCAACACTTTTCTTTTTCCTGAGCTTCTCTTCATCCTCCCAGGCAAGAGCGTGCCAGTTGGTAATCAGAATCTTCCCCTGTCTTAAAGAATCCATCAAGCCTGGAGGGACAATATTGAAGGCTTCATAATAATTGTTAATATCCGAAGGATTCAATACGCTGAGCCTGCTTTTTACCGTCAGGCCAGGGGCCACAACAAGCACATTTTTAGAAAACCTTGCATCACGGGGATTTGAGACCTTGTTCAATACCTGCCAGGCAATCAGCATTGCCATGACAATGGTTTTGCCCGAACCTGTGGCCATCTTGGAACAAATCCTTCTAAATTCTCCGCCGTCCGACGGAATGCGGATGCCAACTTTTTCTGCCTCAGGTGCTTCAACAAGCCAGATAAAGGTTTCGATGGTTTCCAGCTGACAAAAGAAAAAGCACCTGTCCGCCCTTCCTTCAGGGTCATGCCAATAAGAAAGAAGCCTCTTTGTAATTCCTGTAACACCCGAATAACCCTCTTCCCGCCATTTTTTCACCCTAGGACGGATTTCGTTCACCAGTTTGATGGGCACAAAAACACCTGGGTCGTCAAAGGACTTGCTGCTTTCGGAAGCGACAACATATCCGGCAGGCCTTCGACCTTCACGTTTTTCAAAAGTCCTTGTTTCTCTATCGTAATGCCAATAGAACTTCGGCTCCTCGTATGGCGAATTAATAATAAGCTTATCTATCATCTTTTGTCCAGACATGTTTCCTCCTTACAGCCTGATGACACGAAGGCTCTCGATACCTCTGTCGTCAATAATTTTTACTGCCACCGTCCGGTGAGCGCCTGCATCAAATGGCAGGCTGACAGTTCCTCTAAAAGCCTCGATTTTTTCGGAGTCAATCTCAGCTTTAAGACTTTTGGCCAGTTTCTCCCACCCTTCGCCGCTTCCGGCCATTGGGAAGAACACCTGAGTGGGGAATAAGCTGCGTCCGTCGTAGTTGGTATCCAGCATCCACATGGCAATGTTGTTTTTGCCCCCCGATTCAACATTGCCGGTCTTGGTATTATAGTAATCAAAGCCCAGCACCTCAACCTGGTATTTGCCTTTGTCGTCTCCTTTGTTTATTCTCTTGACCTTCACATCCGGCTGGCCGATCAGCCAGAAGCTGTCATTGCCGGAGCGTCTCTTTTTCAGATCCTCAGTAAACAGGTCTGCGTTCATTTGCACCTTCAAAGTCTCCTTCAACTTGTAATCTATTTTTATTTTTAAGTATATCTAGTCCTTCTGGATATGAAGTTTTCCATTGTGTTCCTTTCGGAGGATAGTACAGCTTACCGTTATATTCGTAGCCTTTTTGTTTTTCATTGCCTTGAGCATTCAAACTCCAAGTTCCATATAGTTTCCAATCCTTATGTTCTTTAAGAAATTTATTAATATCCTTCCTTTCAGTTGGAGCGACTCTTTTTCCTTCGCCTGTATTTGGGTCTTCTATCCATAAATGCGATCCTGCATTATCTGCAAACCATTGATAATCTTTTTCGACATATAATTGACGATACTTGATTTTCTCAATATCCTTTGCATACCATAAAAGATAAAAACAAGCGCTATTTAGAAGCTTTTTTGCAAACATTACAGAAGCCTTTTTGATTGAAATTATCGATACAAAATTACCGGCTCCAAAAACTTCATCAAGTACAAGTCTAATCCTATGGACATTTTCGTCAGATATTTGTATAAAAATACTACCTTCATCTGATAATAATTGCTTAGATAATAGAATTCTATCTCTTAGATAAGTCAAATATGAGTGTATACCCAACTCCCAAGTATCACGGAAAGCCTTTAACATTTCTGGTTCACAAGTCAAATCTTGGTCACTGTCATTTGATTTTAAGGCAGTTTGATTAACAAACGGCTGAAAATTGGAGCCATACTTTATCCCGTACGGCGGGTCAATATAAATCATCTGCACCCTGCCGGCCATGCCTTCTTTTTCAAGCAGCGAATTCATCACCAGCAAGCTGTCGCCGGCAATCAAACGGTTAGACCAGTTGTGGCGATGCTTGTAAAACTCCACAGCCTCGCGCATAGGAGGGTTTTCTTCCCTGGTTTCGAAAAGCGAAAGCTGGGTGTACTCCTCTCGTTTATAATTTCTAACCTGGTCAATAATTTTTCTCGGATCTATACGTTCATGGACATGAAGCGAAACAGTAGGAACTTCAAAAGAAGTATGTTCAGCCTTACCCGCCCACTGAAGAGTTGGGTCTATATGAGGATCATACTGATATATTTTCTTTCCTGTCTCTTTATCGGTTTGGGGTGTAACAAGTCCTACAGGCGGGTTATTGAGTCTTTTTTTGTCTTTATGATCATATTGCTCAATATCTCTCGTATTTGAACTGCTAAAATAATCCACCATTTCTTTTAACCTCCGACACTTGACCTTTACAAATAAAGCCAATAATATTATAACAGACAAACATGAAATATGGAATTATTTATCAAATATTCTGCTTGGTTAAATGCTTTTGCAATAATTTTCTCTATATTGAAACAGGTGTTCCCTCCCCTCGTCCACGGGAACATGCCCATATCTTGCCAAACACCCTCCAGCCCTTGCCGTAAGCGGCTTTACTCACTGTGTTTTCTTTTGATGGAAACCACGCACTCCACATGGCTCGAGTTGATGGAATTGATATCTGTCGTCTATTTTTTATACTATCTGTTCTAGGGAACATGTCAATCGGTTTTTCAGTCATTTTTGAAAAATCATCGTTCAAGGGAACATGTCTATATTTTATAATCCATTAATAATATCCATTTAAATTTATTTTGTAGTGAAAAACATAACCTGGTAAACAACAGAACAGTGAAGACAAATGCGATGGAAAAGCTACGTGCAGTCCGTCCAGGTAACAACTGATAGCTATTTAATAGCTCTCGTCCGTATTAAAAGATTCGGAATATGCTCTATTTCACGAAATAACTTTTGTACTGTCTCCTGGTCGTAGGTTTTGTAATTGTTTAATCGAAAATTAACTTTCTTAGCAAATTCATATTCGTCTATCCCATATAAAATGTTTATAGATGGAGCAATATACTCCAATATATCTAAGATAGATTGGGGTTCATTAAATCAATATTTGAACAATCAACAATATCCATTTGATAAATTAATGTGAGAAATCCTTGTTCCTTCTGGTCATCACATTGGTACATGTCATATAGGATTTTTCTGGGAATCGCAATACAGTTTGTTTCTTCTTGTATTTCACGTACAACCGCTTTGCGTGGTTCCTCATTCAATTCTACAGTCCCTCTGGGGATATCCCAGCGTTCTGCGTTAAAATTAAGTTTTCCCCTTTTTATTCGGCTCCTCTTAATCAGCAATACTTTATCATCCTTAACTAATAAACCATACACTATCAAATTAACCATGAGTACACCCCTTCGCTTGCAAATGATTATTTATAATAAGGCGCTGATATAAAAACAAAAGTTCGGAAGCGCAAAACCACATCATCCTGGTTCATTTACGGTTTCCCATATATATGTAATCCAATTGAACAATATCCTCTCCCGTAAGGTAATGCTTTTCATGAACATTCCCCTCGGGCAACGGAACATATCCGCATTTTTGCAACATTTTACGGCTTCCAATAAAGATCCGTATGCTTTTTAAGAAAACATTATTTCGCATCAAGAAAATGATATAATTACTTTAAAATACTGCCAACCTTTTTTCAAATCCGGTGTCTATATGGGTGAAAGCTTTCAAGGAGAATAAATTATGCGAAGAACAGATGCAGAACAGGTAATTATCGGTTTAATGAAACCAATCTATGGCTTTACGCTTAAGCGCTGCAGGAATATCCAGGATGCCGAAGATTTGACACAGGAAATTTGCTTAAAAGCCTTTCGCGCCTTAATGGTACGGGATGATATTGCGGACCCTGAAAAATTTATTTGGACGATGGCGCATAACGCACTGTCAAACTACTACCGTGGCAAACAATCCGCAGGCATGGGAATTGACATGGACAAAGCGGTAAATCTTCTATCCTCGGATGAGGATGTTTCGGAGCAAATCATCCAGGATGAGACCGAAAGCCGCCTGTATCATGCAATTGCCTATCTCTCAAAGCTGCAACGCAAAATCGTCATTGCGTATTATTACGAAAATAAAAAGCAACAGGAGATTGCAAAGGAATTGGATATTCCCCTCGGCACAGTAAAATGGCATCTGTTCGAAGCAAAAAGAGATTTGAAGAAAGGGATGGATACCATGCGAAATATAAGTGAGCTGAAATTTAATCCGATCAGATTTTCGATTATGGGATTGAACGGTTCTGTTGGAACCATGGGAGGCACATCTAATTTCTTTCGAAGCATTTTATCCCAAAACATCGCTTATGCTGTATACCGGCAACCGAAAACAATCAACCAGATCGCCGATTGTCTTGGTGTATCACCGGTTTACATTGAAAGCGAAGCCGAGTTTTTGGAGGAATACGGGTTCTTAATCAAAAATGAAGATAAATACCTGGCAAATCTCTTGATTGATGAACCCTCCCAGGATATTGCCAGGCTGCAGGAAGAAATGTATACCAAAGCGGCCAATCTTTTTGCCAACGAACTTTATGATGCGCTTATAAACAGCAACATGCTCAAGAGTGAGGGACTAGTATGCCACCAACCGGACAATTTTATTCTGTGGGCACTGATTCCATATATCGCAGCTCACAGCGGCGAGAATTTGCGGGAGGCGACAATTTCGTTTGATGAGGTGGCGACCATCCGACCTGATGGAGCTAAAAATATTGCTTATGCCAGCATCACATCTCCAAACGCTCCAAAGCCGAAATATTATGATAGTATGCTAAAATGGTGTGGTCCGTGCTGGAACGGAAACGAAGCCTTTGTTCTTTGGCTTGTTGATTCCGAATGGTCGGAAAAGCGTGTTGACGATCATTATCAAAATGCAGCAAGGCGTGATTTGTCTTTGCTAAAACGTTATCTGAACGACGAACCCCTTTCCAAAGATGAATATGTCTATTTAATCGAAAGAGGCTATATCAAATCATTGGGCGAATCCAACGGAAAATTCGAATCCGCATTGCAGATTGTGTGGATTAAGGACAATGATACTAGGCAAAAGCTCATTGCCATCGGGAACAGGATAAAGGAAAAGTATCATGAGGAATTTAACAGATTAAAGGAGCCTTTCGTCCAGGCGGTACTGGACGATACGCCCCAACATCTGAGAAAAATGAGGGCGTTTGGCCTTCAGTATATCTTTTTCTCTGATGGCTGGTTCCTGCTTTACTGTATGAAAGAGCTTGTCAATAGCGGCAAACTGCAATTGCCCACAGAGGATCAAAAGAAATCCCTCACAACCTTAATTGTACCGAACCAATAATGTGAGAAAAGCCCACAGTGTCCGATACCTGTGGGCTTTTGCTACGCCTTTCTTTGGGAGATTAACCAGTAACTTTCCATTTAATCAATTAAGATAAGCCTCAAAACCGTCCCCTGGCGCCCATAAAAACAAAAGTCCGGAAGAACAGAAACGTATCATCCTGACTTATGTTAAGAAAGTAGTAGTATATAGGGACAAATGAGTCTGTTACTCTACTCCCCTATTTTTATCTTTTTCATCCGCAAATCAGCAGGTTTCTCCACATCCTTTGGTTTCGCCCATGCCCAACCCAGGCGAACAGCGCCCTTAATGCGGCCCTGTTCGCATAAAATTTGAACTCTGCGCGGGAATATATTCCATTTTTTAGCAGTTTGTTTTGTCGTTAAGTAATCTATTATGAATACCTCACACAACATAAAATTCCAATTTTTATTATATGCGAAGAAACGAACAATTTCAACATTTTACAACTTTATACATGATAAATAAGGCCTTTTCAGAAGATGTGTATACCTGCATTAAATGTACATCTATTCTGTCTCCTCAGCCCTAATAAAATTCCCGTTATCTTTTATGTCAACTCATCCTACCTATTTTTTGGCTCAAATTTCACACAAAAATAGCCCTCGATATGTTCCCGTGTACGCATTTTGCCTCTTTAGGTCGAGTAAACAGATTGGATGTAATCCAGCAAATCAAGTAAAATCAAGCCTTACACCCTTGACATCAATGTAACGCACTCAACATGATTACAAGCTATAGGTTTACTTCTATTTCCAACCCAGACTTAAACTCCACCACTAACCTGTCATAATATACAATCGTTTTTTCAACTAGTTTTCTA
>Ga0209537_1004020_pt1 | contig 12917 bp, 11 predicted proteins | sample BioPla4DNA1_FD_187698 | JGI IMG/M metagenome (GOLD analysis project Ga0209537, IMG submission 187698) | Biogas fermentation microbial communities from Germany - Plant 4 DNA1 (SPAdes) (version 2) | ecosystem: Engineered > Bioreactor > Anaerobic > Digestate | place: Bielefeld, North...
CCGTTGGCGCTGTCGTTGAAGAAGCGAGCCGCACGCCTGAGGGGCGTGAGATCAGCCAGCAGGCCCGCGCATGCCGCATGGTACAGGCCGATTACACAGTGGCTCGTTTCCTCAAGGGTGCTGCGCCCGAAGAACCCCCATCCGCCGTCGGAGCGCTGCTCGCCCAGTAGGAAGTCTATCATACGACAGGCAACCTCATCGCGCCACCCCACAAATGCGGGGATGGCATGGGCGACGGAGTAGTAAGGCGAGAGGTGCCACTTGTCGTCGAAAAGACCTTCCGGCGTCGTCCGATCCAGAAGCCAGTCGGTGACGCGGAGGGCGAGATCGCGGTGCGGGAACCCCGGCTGTTGGCGCAGCGCCATCAGTCCGTGCAGATTGACGGACACCGATGACGTGCGCTCGTCCACATACGAGCGGAAGTGGTCGCCATCCCAGAAGGACAGGATCGCATCGTCCGGGGGCGACATCCCCGCCCAGTTGAGCACGGCGAAGCCCACCAGCGTGTCGTCGCCGTCGTTGACCTCGAACGTATCGGCGTAGGCCAGCCCCGGTTCGTTCAGCCACCAGGAGTGCCAGATACGCTCGACGACAGCCCGGATGCGCGGGTCAGACGGGTCAACGCCCACCCGCATATAGCTGTCCAGCACCCAGATGCGCTCGAACACATCGAAAGGCCAGCCCACCGGGACGCCCCCGTTCCCGGTTTCGAGCATACGGGTGAGGAACTTCGCCGCGCGCGGCGAGTCCGACCCGGAAAGGCGCTTGGCGCGCAGATAGGCTGCCGTCGCCGCCGTCGAGGTGGCGATAGCGCCGTGCGCGTCCAGCAGCGAGTCGTCCAGCCCGGCAAGCTGCTCGTCGGGCAGCATCTCCATGCTGAACCACCACGTGCGCTGACGGCCCGGCTCAGGGCGCAGGCCGTTGATCAGCGCCAGCTTCTGCTCGTGCTTGACGCGGATAGGCTCCCACTCCGCCAGCGGAAGCTGCTCCTCGAAGGCCGCGAGGTTTGCCTGCATGCGCGGCAGCAGCAGCTCAAAGCCGACCGGCTCGTGCGGCTCGTGCGCGAGGTCCGGCGCGTAGCGGCGCAGCGCGCTCAGCCCGCGCTGGATGCGCTCGGCGTCCCCCGGCTCCTCGTTCCACGTGTGGAGCGCCCACACCGCCGCCAGCGTCGCCAGCGTGCGCCCGTGGGCATAGGTGATGCACGGTTCGCCCCAGCTTCCGTCCTCCAGTTGGTGCTGGCGGAGGTAGGCCAGCGCCTGCGGCCACGCTGGACGGGATGGGTCGTCTTTACTGGGTACAAGCGCTACCCATGCGGTGCTGTAGATGTCGGTGTCCAGCCAGCCTCGGATGTCCTGTAACCAGTTGAGAGAAGGTGTTATCACAGTTTCTCGTCCCTGTCCTAACCAAGTTGATGTTCTCAGCTCTTGAAGTTGGAGAGCTCTGCTCTTGCCCCAGTAAGAGTCTCTACTTGTCGCCGGTCTCGCTGCCGCGGATGCGAAGGGCGGTTTCGACAAGCTCCTCCTCCCGCGCACCGGGCCTGACCTCGGCGAGCACGGCGTTGACCAGATCGGCATCGATAAGCGGACTCCCCAGCATCGTGGCGAGCACGTCCCACTGGATGAACACCGCCGCCGGGAACAGCGAGTAGTAGGCGCGGGCCTGCGCGTTCGCCGAGTGGATCAGCACGATCTTGGCAACGCTCCACGGATCGTGCTCGCGGATCAACTCGCCTGCCGCGTACCAGCCGCCGTCCTCGTCGCCGAGGTCGTAGTCCAGGCAGTAGATGTCGAAGGGGCCGTGCTCGACAAGGGCACGCCGCGCCGCCTCGACATCCTCCGCCCAGGTAACGTGGCAGCTTCCCAGCAGCCGCTCCAGAACCGGGCGGCGCTCATCCAGCCGGTCTTCAAGCACAAGGACGTGTGCGCCCGGCTCAACTTCGATTTTGAGCCCCCAGAACGGGGGATGCCCGCTTGCCTTTTCCATTAAAGCTCCTTAGCTCAGCACGTTAACAAGGTCTTCGACGAACGTATGCGCGTTGATCGGCTTGGGGAAGTACGCGACGAACCCGGCGGCGATGGCCTCCTGCGCGACGTGGGTGGAGTGATAGGCCGTCATGGCAATCGCTGGAATCTGCGCCAGCTCCGGGTTGGCCTGCATCTCCGACAGAAGCTGCCAGCCGTCCATGTTCGGCAGCGCCAGGTCGATGATAGCCAGCGTTGGCCGGTAGTACTGCATCAGCGCGAGAGCGTCCTCCGCCGTGTAGGCGCTGGTGACCTCGATGTTGTACTGGTGAAGAATCGACGTGACGACATCCTGCGCGTCGACCTCGTCCTCCACGAGCAGCACGTTCCAGTTCTGGAGATCTGGCATCATGGGTTTTTACTCCTTACTCACAGCTTCCCGGTTGTTATGGTTCTCCAGGCACGCCTGCAGGTCCTGGAGCAGCGTCATCATACGCAGGGGTTTGCTGAGATAGCCGTCAAACCCTGCCTCCATCACTCGCTGTTTATCGCCTGCCATAGCATGGGCAGTCAGCGCGATAACGGGGGTGTGAACACCATTCTCGCTTCTGCGGATATCCTTCAGAAGCTGCCAGCCATCGCGCTCCGGCATCGAGAGGTCGGTGAGCACAATGGACGGCGACTCCTGCTGGAAGATGTCAAGTGCCTCCAGGCCGTTAGTGGCCGTATAGACCGTCGCATCGACAGCGAGCAGCACGATTTGGAGAATATCGATGCTGTCCGGCTCGTCGTCGACAACGAGTACGCGCCAGGTAGAGGGGTCAGCGGGGTTCACCAGCGTCCCTCCTTCTCCGGGGTGAGGAGCGGCAGCGTCACCGTGAAGGTGCTGCCCTCACCCGGTTTGCTCTTTACCCTTACATTGCCGTCCATGAGCATAGCCAGCTCACGGGTGATGGCCAACCCGAGGCCCGTACCGCCATAGGCACGACGCGACGTACCGTCCACCTGCCGGAACTTCTCGAAGATGATCTCCTGTGCATGCGGCGGGATGCCGATGCCGGTATCCTCGACAACGATCTCCCACTCGTCCTCACCGGAGCGCCGGGTAGAGATCGTAACACTGCCCTGCTCGGTGAACTTGACCGCGTTCGACGCGAGGTTGAGCACAATCTGCTCCAGGCGCTGCTTGTCGCCGACGATCTCCCTGGGGAGGTTGCTGTCCACCGAGACCGTCAGGGTGAGGTTCTTCGCCTCCGCCTGGCGGCGGATGGTGTTCTCGATGTTGGCCATGAAGGTCTCAAGGTCGAACGGGCGGCGCACCAGTTCGACGCGCCCGGCCTCGATCTTCGAGATGTCGAGGATGTCGTCGATGAGCCTCAGCAGACGCTCACTGTTGTAGTGGATGCGGTCGACTGCGCGGGCGGCCTGCGGGGGAATCTCACCGGCAAGGCCCATCTGCATCACCTCGGCAAAGCCGATGATGGCGTTGAGCGGGGTGCGCAACTCGTGCGACATCGTCGCCAGGAACTGGTCTTTCAACTGGTTAGCCATGCGAGCCTGCTGCACAGCCTCGGCCAGCTCGCGTGACTGCTGCTCAATCTGAATGAGGTCTTGCTGGCGGATGTTCGCCGATACGATGATGAGAATCGACGTCATCGCCACGAACATGAGCGGGTTGGAAACGTCCGCGCTGGTCATCCCCGGCACAAAGAACGGCAGCGCGGCTGCCGCGGCCAGATTGATGATGGTCAGAATGACCGTGCCATACAGCGGCAGCAGCAGGCTGGCCAGCAGAATGTCCATCACCAGATAGATGAGCAGCGAGTTCACGCCCTGCGGGAAGACCGCCACACTGACGAGGGTTGTCACCGAGATGGTCAGCAGCGCCAGAACCGCGCCAATCTGGTAGCGCGCTCTGCGGCTCAGCATGTAGGCCACGATCAGCACGACCATACCTACCGCCGCCGTGTAGAAGAACGGGTCTTCGAGCGGCTCGTAAGCCGGATCGAACAGCGGCAGGATCAGGGCGCCGAACGTGCCCAGCGGGATCAGCAGGACGAGCAGGGCGGCGAGCAGCCGCGCCCGACGCCGGTGTTCTGGCTCGCGGATCGCCTCGCCCGGATCGGTGAGCCAGTGCCACAGCTTGACCGGAACCTCGTACCAGGCCGAGCTCTGTGGCGCGTGTGATGTAGTCGTCGTGTTAACAGCCATATGAGTCCCTTACGTTCTGATAAAGCTTACAAGTTGGCGAGGTCCAGCGAGACCGTGCCTTTGATATCGTTAATCACGGCGTCCCGTAGTTTGGTCATTGAAAGGCCGCCCTTGCGCATAATGCGAGAAACCGGCAAGCCAAGCTCCCGGGCCTTCTCCTCGTCCACGGTGCCGGCGGTAAACACCAGCACAGGGATGTCGGCTGTCTTCGGGTTCGCCTGGAGCGCCGCCAGTACCCCCTTACCGTCCAGCCGGGGCATGGACAGGTCAAGCATGATCAGTACAGGCGGGTCCTGCAAAATCAACTCAAGCGCCTCGACACCGTCTTTCGCTTGACGGACCGGGACCTCGAGCGTGCCCAGGACGAGATTCAATATTTCACGCGCATCCGGGTCGTCGTCGACGATTACGATATCCTTGGCCATGTTGTGCTCCCCTCGACAGCTAGAAGAAGATTAGCAAGTTGTGAGTGTAGAGTTGGAGCAACGGTCTCTCCCGGTACTCTTATCCTATCACTCAGTTATATATGACTTATATACGCTATGGAGTGGGGACAAATCGGTAACCGAAGCCGTGTTCGGTGATGAGATAGCGGGGATTGCGCGGGTCCGGCTCGATGCTCTCACGCAGCCGGCCTATATAAATGCGCACATACCGCGCATAATCCTCATAATCGGTTTCCGACCACAGTTCTTCTATTACCTCGACGGTCGGCACGGCGTAGCCTGCATTCCCGACCAGCAGGGCCAGCAGGCGAAACTCCAGCGGTGAAAGCTGCACCCGCTCGCCGCATACGTAGACTTCCTCGCGATCGAGGTCGATTGTCAGGTGGGCGTCAACGTACATCTGCCGGCGGTTGTGCGGCTGGTAGGCTCTCCGGCGCAGCAGCGCATTGATACGCGCCCGCAGCAGGTCCAGCCGTACAGGCTTCGGCATGAAGTCATCCGCACCAATATTCAGCCCGTGAATGATGTCGTTCTCATGCCGGGCAACAGCGGAGATCATCACAATGGGGACATCGGAGAACTGCCGGATGCGTTCGCAGATTTCGTAGCCGCCAAGCTGCGGCATGAACACATCCAGTATGACGAGGTCCGGGTTGTGGCGATTCATCAGCGCCAGCCCGTCCATACCGTTGTAGGCCGAGCGGACTGTGAAGCCTTCGGATTCCAGATACCACCCCAGGAACTCGTGCGTATCCGGCTCGTCGTCGATGAGAATGATGTCCATGAGCGCGATGAAGTCCGAGTCGCAGGCGAGCGCGACCCGTCTGCTGATCGTTGTGTCAGGCGTTCTGGTTCGTGCTGGATGATACCAGAATCCAACCCTAATCTTATTATATTGAAAGGTATTGGGAAAACGATTCGTGGGCTTTACAAACGCATTACAAATCATCAACCATACCGCCGGAGCACGCGACCCGAATACGACTTGTTACATCCGATTTGGCAATCCATAATCAAGTCGTGCCGGGGCACCCTCCGCGCAGTCTCGTTCGGGAGGGGAGATCAACACGGAGGATAAGTTCATGTTGTTTGCGCTGCGGCGGCTGCTGGCCTACATTCTCGACATTGCGATCCTGTACGGCGTGCTCGCCGGCGGGCTGCAAACGCTCACCAGCGCGCTGTTCGGCGTGCCGAACTACGCGCGGCTTGCCCAGAACCCTGTCCGGCTGGAGGGCTGGGTACTGCTGACCATCTCGCTGCCGACATGGCTGTACTTCATTATCTGTGACGTGCGGGGCGGCTCCACGCTGGGCAAGCGGGTGCTGGGCCTGCGCACGAGAGCGGCGTCCGGCGGGCCGGTCGGCCTGGGGCAGGCTGTCGCGCGCACGGCGCTGAAGCTCATCCCCTGGGAGTTGACACACATCTCCGTGCTCGTGCCCAACCCCATGTGGAACCCCGGCACGACGCCTGCTATCAGCCAGACGGTGGGCCTCGTCGCCGCGAACCTGCTGATGCTGGCGTACCTGGTCGTGCTGGTGCTGCAGGGCGGGCATCGCTCGGTGCACGACCTCATCGCCGGGACGTCCGTCGAGCCGCGCTCGGAGCGGGCAGCCTTGCAGGGGTAGGCGCAGCATTCCGCTTAGAGGGAAACGAAAGAGCCGGGCGCGTACCCGGCTCTCTCGATTCTCCCGATTCTCCGGCAGGGCGGGGGATCATAGAACTGTCTGCCCCTGCAGGTCTGCCACGGAGACCAGCCCCGGTTCGGCGATCAGCCGCCGCGCCACGTCAACCTTCCCCCACATGTTCCACAGCAGCACACCGCGCACCTCGCCATGACTCAGGTAGTAGATCACGCCCTGGCGGTACGGCTCCTCCCAGTGGACGACCGTCTCCAGGCGGGGGTTCAACTCGCCGACCGCCTCATAGCCGAGGTCGAACAGGTCCGAGTAGAAGAAAGGCAGGTGGTGATACGGCTCGTTGAGGCCCGCCATGTTGCGCCCGGCTGCAAGGCCCATCGTGTTGGCGTTGTCCTCGTGTTCCACGCGGAGGCGCTTGCCGAGTATCGGGCTGTAGAAGCTGGCAACATCGCCCGCCGCGTACACGTCAGGCGCGCTCGTCAGAAGGTGCTCGTCGACAAGGATGCCGTTATCGACCTCAAGCCCGGCGCTTTCCGCCAGCTCGACGTTCGGCTGGATGCCGATCCCTGCAACAACGGCATCGGCTTCGAGCACCGCGCCGCTGCCTGTCGTCACGATGTACAGCCCGTCGCCGTTCTGCTCGATGTCGCTGACCATCTCGCCGGGCCGCACATCAACGCCCTGCTCGGCATAGTAGTTGGTCACAAAGCGCGACAGGTCGGCGGGGAACAGCGCCGCGCCAAGCCCGCCCTCGGGGAAGAGCATCGTCACCTCGCGCCCGTTCATAGCCAGCGCGGCGGCGACCTCCGCACCGATGAACCCGCCGCCGATCACCACGAAGCGTCGCCGCTCGTCGGCCAGGCGGCGCAGGCGGCGGTAGTCCTCCAGCGTGCGATAGTAGACGACGCCCTCGCCGCCGAAAGGCAGGCGGCGGGGGCGCCCGCCGGTGGCGAGCAGCAGCTTGCCATAGCGGATCGTCTGGCCCCGGTCGTCCTGCACGGTTTTGCCTGCTGGGTCGAGCGCCACCACGCGCCGCCCCAGGTGCAGATCCACGCCCTGCTGCCCGGTGTTGCGCCAGATGCCGTCCAGCGGCTTGCCCTTCCACAGCCCCTTCGACAGGGGCGGGCGGTTGTAGGGCGGCTCCTGCTCTGCGCTGATCATGCCAATGGAGCCTGCCGGGTCCACCTCGCGGATTCCCTGTACGGCGGCATCCCCGGTCATCCCCCCGCCGACGATCAAGTAATCGTAGTACATGGTATTCCCCTCACTGCATCAAGCCGAAGCTGCTTGCGTTGTCGCGAACAGGCGTCACGCTGCGCGCAGCGCGACCTTGCCCCCGATAGCCTCGATCAGCGCGCGGTGTGCCTCAGCGAACTTGTCGAGGCCCTCCGCCAGTAGCTGATTCGTCACATCTACGATGTCGATCCCGTGCTGCTTCAGCGCGGCCAGCGTCTGCCGCGCATCCTCTACATCCTGCTCGACGGTGGGGCTGACGACGCCGTGATCGAGGAACGCGTCGATGGTGGCAAGCGGCGCGGTGTTGATCGTGCCCGGGCCGATCAGCGCCTCCAGGTACATCACGTCGCGGTAGTCGGGGTTCTTGGTGCTGGTACTCGCCCACAGAAGCCGCTGGCTGTGCGCGCCGCGCGCAGCCAGCACGCGGAAGCGGGGCGAGGCGAAGGTCCGGCGGAAGGACTGGTACGCAAGCTTCGCATTGGCAAGCCCGGCACGCCCCTTCAAAGCGGCGAGGCTGGCCGCCCGCTCGCCATCCGCCGCCTGAATCTGCTCGTCAAGCAGGCGGTCGACCAGTCCATCTACCCGGCTGACAAACAGCGACGCCACCGAGCGAACCCGCTCGACGGATTTCCCGAGCCGCACGCGGCGCTCCAGCGCGCGCAGATAGGCGTCCATCACCGCTTCGTACATCTCCAGGCCGAAGATCAGCGTGATGTTGATATTGATGCCGTCCGCAAGGCTCTCCTCGATGGCGAGAAGCCCCGCCGGGGTGGCGGGGATTTTGATCATGAGGTTGGGGCGGTTCACCACCTGCCACAAATGCCGGACCTGCTCCAGCGTGGCCTGCCAGTCATGCGCGAGAAGCGGCGATACCTCCAGGCTGACGTAGCCGTCCAGCCCGCCGGTCCTGTCGAACACGGGCCGGAACATGTCCGCCGCCGTCTGGATATCCTTAACCGCCAGCCGTTCATACACCGCATCCGGCGGGCAGCCGTCTGCGGTCAGCCGCGCGATCTGCCTGTCGTAGAGGCTGCCGCCCAGAATCGAGTCCCTGAACATCGACGGGTTTGACGTGATGCCGGACACGCCCAGCCCGATCAGCCGTTTGATCTCCCCGTTTCTCAGAAGCTGGCGCGAGAAGGTATCACACCATAAGCTCTGCCCCTGCTCTGCCAGTTGTTCCACTTTCGGGTGCATGCTCCTATCCTCTCTGCCGTTCCCCTGTGTGCCTCGTATGCACTTGTTTGCGTGTGGGGAGCCGCTACTCCTCGCCCGGCGGCTCCTCGAACTCGAAGGCCGGGTGATCCGCGCTGAGCGGCTCGCCCGGCATGGCGCGGAAAACACAGCGCCCGTGCCCCGCCTGGAACCGCTCCTCGCGCCGGACGCGCACGCCGAGCAGTCGCTGCAGGCTCGCGACGGTCACACTGCACAGGGCAGGGCGTTCCATCGCGACGCTGAGGAACGGGCAGTTGCGCTCCACAAGGAGCAGGTCACCGTCCGCCTCCGCCGTTTCCATGAAGGGATCGTTCTCCAGGTAGATGCCGCGCAGCGCCTCGACGCGCTCCGCCAGCGACTTGCCCTCCAGCCGGGGCAGCCAGGCGCGGACGCGCTTCTCGGTCAGCGAGGCCAGCACCTGACGCAGCCCGCCCGGCCCCATCTGCTCGGTCACGGAGTCCAGCAGATCGACCGTGAGCAGGTCGTACTCCTTCGGAAACAGGTGCTCTCCGGCGGTCGTCAGCATGTACACACGGGTCGGGCGGCCCACGCGCGGCGCGTCCTCGCGGGCCGCCTCGGCGGCCACCCAGCCGTCGGCCTCCATCTGGACGATCTGCTGGCGAACAGCCTCGTAGGTCACGCCAAGCTGCGCGGCAAGCTCGCCGATGGTCGCACGCTGCTCCTGCTTGATCAGCAGCAGGATGGCGCGGCGAATCTCCGATAACTCCTCAAGCGGTGTCGTCACGATTCCCCCCTTGTGGTCATTCCTGCATCATGTCGTACTTTGACAGTACTGGGTGCGGCTATATTATGCAAGTCTTTTCTTGTATAATTATCGGATTCGGTAGGCGGGGACTATCGTGCCGTTGACTCTCTAGAACAGATGGTTTACTCTGGGAGGTAGGTGTTCATTTGTGGAGAACAGGGCTATGGCTTACGAATTTAGACTAACCCAGCACGTCAGCCAGCCGCGCGAAGCGGTTTTCTACGCCTTTACCAAGGGCTCGATGCTCTCCAACTGGTGGTGCGACTGGGCCTTCGTGCCACCCTTCGGCATGCGCGTGCTGTACATGTACTGGCAGACCGGCTTCCAGGCGATGGGAAAGTTCGAGGAGTTTGAAGAGCCGGAGCGTCTCGCGTTCACCTGGGTGGACGGCGACTCGCCCGCCTGCAACGCGACCGTGACGCTGAGTGAGTCGAACGGCGGCACGGATGTCGAGCTGGTGTTCACCAACATCACCAACGAGAACCAGGCGGAGCAACTCGAAAAGCACTGGCGGCTGGGGCTGGAAAACCTCGCCTCGGTGCTGGAGACGGGCATTGACCTGCGGGTCGCGCGGAAGCCCATGCTCGGCGTCTACCTCGGCGAGCTGGTCACTGCGCAGAACGCCGACCGGTACGGCACGCCGCACGGCATCATCATCGAGGGGACGCTCCCCGGCCTGAGCGCCGAGAGCGCCGGGCTGAAGTCAGGCGATGTGCTGGTCGAGGCGGCAGGCCAGCGGCTGGCCGACTACAGCGACCTGACCGGCATCCTGGCAGGGCGCACGGTTGGCGATGTCGTGGACGTCACCTATATGCGCGACGGTGAGCGCCATACCGCCGCGATGGAGTTGAAGCCCCAGCAGATCGTCGAGGTCCCGCGTGACCCGAACGAGCTTGCCGACCGGCTTGCCGCACTCTACGCCCAGGCGAGAGAGGCACTCAACGACGTGCTCGACGGCGTCACCGAGGAGCAGGCCAACGCCATCGTCGCCCCGGAGGAGTGGACCATCCGGCAGATCGTGGCGCATCTCATCGCGGCGGAGCGTGACGAGCAAACGTCCATCAGCCTGGTAATGGACGGCTCCAACGACGTGTTCAACTACAACAACAACTCACTCGTCCGCATCGAGCCGCTGATACGCTCCTACCCGACCCTGCCAGAGTTGGTCGCTGCGGTGGCTCGCACGCAGGACGAAACCGTCGAGGCAGTGCGCCGCCTGCCGCCGGAGTTCGTCGAGCGGCGGGGTGCATACGACCAGTTAGGCCGGGTGCTGCTCTTCGATGCCGAGAGCCACCTTGGGGAGCATATCGAGCAGATCGAGAAGGCAAAGGCGGCGCTCCTGCAGCGCGAGGGCGGCGCAGGCTAGGGCGTCTTAAGACCCCCTTTCCAATTTCTACGTATGCGGCTTGCCCGTGTACGTACCCACTTTTCAACACCGGTCGCCGGTGGGTAGGCCCCCACCGGCGGCCATGCCACCCCCCTCGCGCGGCGGCCCGCCACCTCACGGGAACGAAACTACACGCGGATGCGTCATTAATAGTGACGATGCGAGCGTACGCCCCCGCCTGACCACCCGCGTGTGGACATCCCACATCTGGCCCTGACGGGCGCTCGTCTCGCGCGAGCCTGGCCCTGCTCATCCTAAGGACGGAAGACAGGAAGCGCAAAAGGGCATTATGTTGTTGGTATCAGCGAAAGCTGCCTCTACCTGCATGAACCAGGAGGGGTAAGGGGATGGATTACAAGAAAATCGCCGTTATTGTGATTATCGGCGTGCTGGCGCTCAGCACTGCCGCCACGTCCTTCGCGCTGGTGAGGCTGAGCCTGCGGCAGCCGGACATCACGCCGGTCGCGCAGATCACTGAGACGCCGGAGCCTACCGCCGAGGCGTCGCCCACCCCGCCGGACAGCACACCGACCGACGAGCCGGTTATCGTCACGCTTGCGCCGACGCCGACGCAGATCCCGGTGCTGCCGACGGCCCCTCCCACCGGCTGCACGGACCTCGCCACCTTCGTGCAGGACGTGACCATCCCTGACGGCACGGTCGTGCGGCCCGGCCAGGCCTTCACCAAAACCTGGCGGCTGCGCAACGATGGCACCTGCACCTGGACGACCGCCTACGCCATTGTTTTTACCGGCGGGAACGCGATGGGCGGCCCGGCGGCACAAGCGCTCCCGGTGAGCGTTGCGCCGGGCGGCAGCGTGGACATCTCCATCAACCTGGTCGCGCCGGAAGCTCCGGGGACGTACCGGGGCGAATGGCAGCTTCGCAATGCGGCGGGGCAGTTGTTCGGCCTCGGCGCGGACCGCAACCGCCCGTTCTGGCTCCAGGTGCGTGTCGAAGCCGCGCCTGCGCCCACGGCGACCAACACGCCTGCGGTGACCATTACCGACTGGCGCGGCGAGTACTTCCGCTCGCGCACCCCGTCCGGTGCACCGGCGCTGATGCGCAATGACCGCCAGATCGACTTCAACTGGCATGGCGACGCGCCCGACAGCCGCCTGCCCGCCGACGGCTTCTCCGCCCGGTGGACGCGCAGCATCACGTTTGAACCGGGCGTGTACCGCTTCCGCACGTTTGCCGACGACGGCGTGCGCGTATGGATCGGCGACACGCTGATCATCGATGACTGGCAGGACGGCGTCGCGCGGGAGAACACCGCGACCTACGCCATCACCGGCGGGGCGCGCACCGTGCGCGTCGAGTACTACGAGAACACCGGCGCGGCGGTTGTCCGCTTTAGCTGGGAGCGCGTCACCGAGTCGTCCTTCCCGCAGTGGCAGGGGCGCTACTGGGCCAACCGCAATTTTGAGGGCGCGCCCGTCATCATCCGCAACGACAGCCAGATCGACTTCAACTGGCAGCAGGGCCCGGTCTTTGCCGGGATGCCCGCCGACGACTTCTCGGTGCGCTGGACGCGCGACGTGGCATTCTCCGCCGGGGTGTACCGCTTCCATGCGACGGTGGACGATGGCGTGCGCGTGTGGATCGGCGATACGCTGATCATCGACGACTGGCGCGACTCGAGCGTGCGCGATCTGACGGTTGACGTGAGGCTGGGTCAGGGCACGTTCCCCATCCGCGTGGACTACTACGAACGCGGCGGCGACGCTATCGCCCGCGTGTGGTGGGAGCGGATCTCCGACCTGCCCACGGCGGTACCCCCCACCAGCCGCCCGCCGACCGCAACCGCGACGGTGACCAATACCGTCGCCGCGCCAACGGCCACCGCGACAGCGACCGCCACGGCAACGGCGACAGCAACCGGGACGGCGACGGAGCCGCCGCTCACCGAGACGCCAACGGCCACCGCCACGCTCACCGAGACGCCGACAGCGACGGCGACCGAAACGCCGACCGTCACCGCCTCGCCGACGTTCGTGCCGGATGGCTCGTCCATCGCCGGGTTCGTATGGCATGACGTGTGCGCGCTGACCGGGC
>Ga0209537_1004024_pt1 | contig 12899 bp, 11 predicted proteins | sample BioPla4DNA1_FD_187698 | JGI IMG/M metagenome (GOLD analysis project Ga0209537, IMG submission 187698) | Biogas fermentation microbial communities from Germany - Plant 4 DNA1 (SPAdes) (version 2) | ecosystem: Engineered > Bioreactor > Anaerobic > Digestate | place: Bielefeld, North...
TAATGTTTAGAGCTAGCCTGGGGAGGGACATGTCATAACCCAGAACTTCACCTTTTGTTAAAAACACGTTTGTGTCTTCAAAGTTCCCGTTTATTATATCGTGGACATAAAGCTCATTGGCATTTTGCTCCATGCGAAGTTGCTCTGACAAAAAAAACTGTTTTAGCATAGCTTCAACAGATATTTTTAACAACTGACCATATGGCCTTACTTCATCAGGTTCACCTGTAATGCCAACAACGCCTACTATGTTGTCATTAAGGTATATTGGAAGGTTTACTCCTGGTTTTACGCCTTTTAATTTGCTTGCCTGTTCAGAGGTTATTTCTATTTCCCTTCCTGTTTTTATTACTTCGTACGCTCCTTCATGAAATGTATCTATACGCGACTTATCTTTACTGCCCACAATTATTCCCAAACTATTCATTATGTTGATATTTTTACCTAATAAATTTTTTGTTTTTTCAACTATGCTCTGAGCGTACTCATGAGTTATTTCCACTAAGAACAACTCCTCATGTTCATTTGTTTTATATATTCTTCGCATTTATCACCAAATCCTTTTATTTTGTGCATACTTTTTATGTAAAAATGCTATACTTTTTCCTGTCGATTAGTTTAATTAATTTTTTAGCTAGATTCCAACTGTATTAAAAAATCCCGCTGCAAAAACATTATTTGTACAGCGGGATTTAACTGTTAATTATAGTTAAAATACATGTATTCAAATAAATCGTTAAAAGTTGGTATCATATGGCCAAGGTTGACCGCCGCAAATACATCCGCCGTCCACACGGTATTCGCATCCTGTGATGTAAGCTGATGCATCTGATGCCAAAAAGATGCACACACCAGTTATATCTTCTGGATAACCTGGACGATTTAGCGCTATTCTATCCAAAAGATATTTGCTTTTTTCTGGATTTGACCAGGTAGAAGTTGTAAGTTCAGTTTTTATATGACCGGGACTTACGCAGTTTGCCCTAATGTTATATTTAGCCCACTCCACAGCCATAGACCTTGTTAGAGATACTACACCGCATTTTGTTGCTGCATATACTGAACAGCCACCAAGAACCCAGCCTGTGTTGTGGGAACCTATATTTATTATGCTGCCATATTTTTGTGCTTTCATGTAAGGTGCAACGGCCTGAGAAACGAAGAATACACCCTTTAAATTTACATTCATAATTTTATCATAGCTTGCCTCAGCCACATCCGCCAAACCTTCTCTTTTATTAATTCCTGCACAGTTTACCAGTACATCAATTCGCCCGTTTATTTCAGCAACTTCTTTTACCGTTTGTTTAATGTTCTCAAGGTCTGTAACATCCAGTTTGAAAATGGAGGCTTTGCCTCCTAAATCTTGAATATGCTTTTGTCTTTTTTCTAAAGCTTCCATATTGATATCACATAGAGCAATATGAGCACCTGCTTGAGCCATACCGGTTGCAACTTCACCGCCTATTCCACCGGCAGCTCCTGTAAACAGAACAGTTTTTCCCTCCAAAGAAAACATGCTTCGGAGATACGTATCTATTGACATGGTTTTCCCTCTCTTTCCGCTGATTATTTGCGGATCTCGGTACCTGTTAGCTTCTCATAATATTTGGCAATTGCGCTATGATCATCCTGGCCGCAGCCATGGGCATGGAGATTCTGAAGTATTTCCATAACAATTGCAGTCAGTGGTAGAGGAGCTCCTACATCATGGCCAGTTTCTATAGCATTATTTAAATCTTTGATATGTAAATCGATCTTAAATCCTGGCTTGAAATTGCCGTCCAAAATCATAGGAATCTTAGCATCCATAACAGTGGATCCTGCAAGGCCGCCTCTTATGGCTTCAAATACTTTTTGAGGATCGACACCAGCTCTGGTACTTAACATAAATGCTTCAGAAACTGCTGCGATGTTTAGTGCAACAACAATCTGATTGGCAAGTTTTGTGGTGTTACCAGCACCTACATCACCGCACAAAACGGCACTGCTGCCCATAGCCATCAGAATATCATACACTTCATCGAATACTTCCTTTTTTCCTCCTACCATAATTGAAAGGGTTCCGTCGATGGCTTTTGGCTCTCCACCTGATACAGGTGCGTCTATCATTTTAACACCTTTTTCCTCACATGCCTTTGCAACCTGCTGTGAAACATGAGGTGCAATGGAACTCATGTCTATTAAAATACTGCCTTCTTTTGCACCCTCAAGGACACCATCCTTGCCTGTAACTGCCTCTAGTACATGAGGGCCATTGGGCAACATTGTTATGATTACTTTACACTGTTCAGCAACCTCTTTTGAAGAATTAGCAGGTTTAGCACCATCCTTCACAACTGCATCAATGTTCTCCTTTACAATGTCGTATGCTACAACTTCATAACCTGCCTTTAATAGATTTCTTGCCATGGGCTTCCCCATAATCCCAAGGCCTATAAATCCAATCTTCATTTTAAATACCTCCTGTTATATTTTATAAACTGTTAATTTTGCGTATTGCCTTAACTATGTTATCTGAAGTGATCCCATAGTACTCCAACAGTTCCTGATAATTGTGTGCACTGCGTCCAAAGGTGTCGTTTATGCCGACAAACTCAATGGGCTTGCAGGATTTGCAAAGGGCTTCAGCTATCGCACCACCCAATCCTCCAATAATGTTATGTTCCTCTGCTGTAACTACGCCTTTGCAGTCTTTTGCAAGTTCAATAATCTTTGCTTCATTTATGGGTTTTATTGTGCTTACGTTAACGACCTTAACGGAAACTTCGTTTTCTAATGCTTTTGCAGCTTCCATTGCGAGGCGTACCGTATAGCCTGTGGCAAATACTACCACATCGTTTCCTTCTTTAAGTACCGTAGGTTCTCCTATTTTAAAGGGCTGACCCTCAGGAATAACATTATCATAGTCGTTCCTATTCAATCTCATATAGACAGGGCCGTGATATTCCGCAATAGCTTTTGTAGCTTCCACAGTTTCGTTAGCATCTGCCGGACAAATAACTACCATATTGGGGATAGCACGCATAATTGCAATATCCTCTACACTTTGATGAGTTGCACCATCGCCAAAATCAGATAAGCCAGCAGATGAACCCACTATTTTGACATTTAATTTTCCAATAGATATGGTCTGGCGAATTTGGTCAAAAGCCCGACCAGCAGCAAAAACTGCAAAAGAGTTGGCAAAAGGAATCTTACCTGTTACTGATAAACCTGCTGCTATGGAGAGCATGTTAGCTTCGGCTATTCCCACTTCAAAATGCCGGTCTGGATAAGCCTGCTCAAACATTTTGCCCATAGTAGATCCACCTAGGTCAGCATCCAAAACAACTATATTCTTATTCTCTTTGCCTAACTCAACTAAGGTATTTCCATATGCTATTCTTTGATTTGTGTATCCCATCTTGCCTACCTCCCCTGTTATGATAATTCTGCCAAAGCCTTATTATATTCTTCTTCCGTCAGCGCTCTATTGTGGTAGCCCGGCACGTTTTCTGCAAAAGATACACCTTTGCCTTTTACTGTATTTGCAATGATTACAGTTGGTTTGCCTTTTACTGTATCTGCCTCGTCCAACGCTTTCAGAATTTCTTCTACATTATGCCCATCTATTTCAATGACATGCCATCCAAAGGCTTTCCACTTTTCTTCTAAAGGATATAGATTAAACCTCTCTTGTATTGGTCCCTGAGCCTGCAATTTATTTTTGTCCACAATGGCTACAAGATTATCCAATCCATATACTTTTGCAGCCATTGCAGCTTCCCAAATTTGACCTTCACCCATTTCACCATCGCCGCAGAGAATATATACCTTGGAGTCAATCTTATCTAGTTTTAGGCCTAATGCCATTCCAACGCCTATAGAAAGCCCTTGACCCAAAGATCCGGTTCCAGCTTCAATGCCCGGCGTCTTCAAATAATCGGGATGCCCTTGTAAATATGAGTCAAGTTCCTTCGTATGCTTTAAATCTTCAACAGGGAAATATCCACACTCGGCTAAGGCTGCATACTGTAATATTGCAACATGCCCCTTGCTTAACAAGAATCTATCCCGATCCTTCATTTTTGGGTTTTTGGGGTCATGCTTCATCTTATGGAAATAAAGGCAAGCTACAATTTCCGCCGATGAACAAGAACCACCAACGTGCCCTGCTGCGCCGACACCAATACTGATAATTACATCCCGTCTTAATAACTGTGCCTTTTTCTTTAAATCCTCTATTAGTTCTTTACTGTATGGCATTTAAAAATCCCCTCCTGTTGCAAGTTTAAACTGCTAAAACTTTATAATACACTTAAGATATTTATCAGTGTGCACTGTCAAATCTTCAAACATCTGCGGTGCTTCCTCTAAGGATATCTCTTTGGATATTATTGCAGACAAATCAAGATTGTTTTTGTTTATAAAGTCAATGGTTTCACCGAACTCTTTATGAGTGTAAATATATGATCCAAAAATTTTAATTTCTTGTGTTACTACGCGCTGCATGTCCACTTCGATAGTTTTGGCACTATTGCCTATCCATACGCAGGTTCCCTGGGGCTTTAATGCACTGAGAGCTTGCTCTACGGTAGGCCCGATGCCGACTGCCTCAATACTTACATCAGCCAACTCTCCATCAAAGGAGCTTTTAACTTTTTGGATAAAATCTTCATTTCGCGGATTGATTGTAACATCCGCTCCCATCTTCCTTGCCATCTCAAGTCTAAAATCACTCAAATCCGATAATAACACCTTTTTAGGATTCTTTGTCTTTACAACTTTTAGGGCGAGGAGCCCTATAGTACCTCCTCCTATAATGACTACATTTTTCCCTGTAAGGTCACCTGCTTTCTTGACGCCTGAATATGACACAGCCATAGCTTCAATCAATGCTCCGACGCTATAAGACATACCATCAGGAAGTTTATATGCTAGTTTTTCCGGAACGCATAGATACTCTTGCATAGCACCGTTACAATCCATTGCGCCAAGAAAATCTCTCGTGGGGCAAACATTGTTATATCCTTCTCTGCATTTTTCACATTCCCAGCAGGAAATACAGGGCTGTATAGCAACCCGGTCTCCAATAGCTATCCTGCCACTTGTACCTTCCCCTAAGCCAACTACCTCGGCAGAAAACTCATGCCCCATAACCATAGGAGGCGTTCTTCTTCCCGTAATCCCTAAATAGCCGTGTACATCGCTTCCGCAAATGCCACATGCCTTTACCTTTAATAGAATCTCCCCTTTTTTGGGTGTCGGCTTGGGCACTTCTACAATTTCAAGCTTTTTTGGGCCCTGATACACCAACGCTTTCATTAATAACATCTCCTCTAAAAAAATCAGATAAGGTTTTAAGCAATCCCAAGATATGCTTTGCGCACTTCAGGATTATTAAGCAGATCTTGACTGCTTCCGGAAGTAACTATCCGGCCAGTTTCAAGAACATACCCTCTATCTGCAATTTGCAAAGCTTTAACCAAGTTCTGTTCGATGATCAGCATTGAGGTACCTCTAGATTTTAATTCTTTTAAGATGCGGAAGACTTCTTCAACTACAATGGGAGCAAGACCTAAAGATGGTTCGTCGAGAATCAGAAGTTTCGGATCCATCATCATAGCCCTACCTATAGCTAACATCTGCTGCTGTCCACCGCTTAAGGTACCAGCAAGCTGGTTTTCACGCTCTTTTAAAATCGGGAAAATCTCAAACACGCTTTCCATAAGCTCTTTTCGTTTGGCTTTCGTCCGTTTGGTATAGGAACCTAAAATCAAATTATCCTTAACTGTAAGAGTCCCCAAAATCCCTCTGCCCTGAGGTATATGAGCAATTCCCAATTCAGCTCTCATCCACTGAGGCTTTGAAGCTAAGTCATCCGAAAACCATTTGATACTTCCAGAACTTATTTTTAATTCTCCCGATATAGTCCGCAAAATCGTGGTTTTGCCTGCACCATTTGAACCTACCAGTGCAACTACTTCACCTTCGTCCACGTTAATGTCAACATCAAATAAAATTTTAAGATCTCCATATCCTGCACATACGCGTTCCAATTTAAGCATAGACATCCTTATAGTCCTCCCCCAAGTAAGCCTTGATGACCTCTGGCTTTTTCATAACCTCCATAGGCCCTCCTTCTACCATATAACGGCCTTCTTCCATGACAATTACTCTACTGCAAAGTTTTGTAACTGCTGACATGACATGTTCGATAAATAGAATGGTCACTCCTCTTTGGTTGATTTTTTTAACCATTTCAAGGCTTTCTTCCATTTCTCCAGGGGTAAGGCCTGCGAGACATTCATCCAACATCATAATCTTTGGACCAATTGCGAGGGCTCTAGCCATGTCAAGCAATTTTCGCTTTTCTATGGGAAGTTTTGTACATTTTTCGTTTGCAAATTTAGAAAAACCTATAAAGTCGATTATCTCTTCAGCAGTTTCTTTAGCTTCTTTAAAGGATTTTTTATATAACAAAGCAATCGTATAAATGTTTTCGAATACCGTCATATCAGAAAAAGGCTTCGGTGTCTGGAATGTCCTTCCAATGCCCAATTTGGCTCGTTCATATACAGGCTGCTCCTTTAGTGATATGCCATGGCCACTTTCAGGATAATAAATGATTTCACCTTTATCCTGTATATAGAATCCGGAAATTATATTGACCAACGTTGATTTTCCGCAACCGTTGGGGCCGATAAGTCCCAAGATTTCACCTTTGTGAATATTGAAACTCAAATTATTTATTGCATGTACTCCGCCAAAGGATTTATCAATATTTTTTATTTCAATGATTTTTTCACGTTGCTGCATTTTCTCCCCTCTTCCCTTAGAACTTTTTCTTCCGTACGTAGTTTCTTACATCTTCTGCTATGTGAATAATTCCATTTGGCTTATACAGAACCATTATCACTATCAAAAGACCGTATACTGCCCAACCGGCAGCACCTCCGCCGAAATTTTGGAGATACGCATTGGAAAGCTCAAGAAGAGGCACAGTAATTAAAGCTCCCAAGGTTGGCCCCCAAACAGTCCCCATTCCGCCTAATATCGCCACAAGGCCAATTCTGATGGACATATCGTGGGAAGCTAGGGTATTCGGGTCAGCATATCCTGTTTTAAATACGTAAAGAGTTCCAGTAAAGGCCATCATCATGCAGCTTATAATAAACGCTTGAAGCTTTACCACGGAAGAGTTTATGCCAAGAGATTCTGCAGCTTCCTGATCTTCGCAGATAGCGCGAAGATAATAACCTAGTCTATGTCGCTCTATATAAGCAACAATCAGCAGAGTGATAATCATCCAAATGAACGCTATAAAATAAAAGGGGATTTCACTATGAAAACTTAGTTTCCAAAGGCTTACTTCTTTTCTTATTTTAAAAGCAATTCCTAAGGAACCGCCGGTAAAGTCTTCAAAATAAATCAATGCTTGACGAAAAATGGTGGCACATGCAATTGTAGCAATGGCGAAATATACACCTCTTAGACGAAAACACGGCTTGCCGATGATTATCGCTAAAATTACGGAAAGGCCCATACCTATAAAGACACTTATCCACGGCGAAATCTCACCATATCGAGTATAAAGAATTATCCCAGTGTATGCACCTACTGAAAAGAATGTTGCCGAAGCCCAGGATGTCTGTCTTCCATAGCCTCCGATAATATTCCATGCATTGCCTAATGCCGCAAAGAAAAACACTTCTGTAAGTACGCGCACTAGATACTGGTTGCTTGTAACAAAAGGAAAAAGTATACACAGTAGAATAAATGCTGCTGCAAGCGGTTGTTTTTTTAAATATGTTATATATGCCACCATTATGCCGCCCTCCCTTTATTGCCGAACAAGCCGTAAGGTTTAAAGATTAGCACTAGCATTAACACAAAATTTATAGCAATTAGAGAAAAATTAACACCAATATAGGTACTGCTGAAAGCTTCCACAAGACCTATAATCAAACTGCCTACTAAAGCACCTTTTATATTGCCTAGACCACCAAGCACCATTGCAGACATTGCTATAAGGGAAAATTGCGATCCTATTTTGGGGAAGGGAAGAAACAGCGGTGAGAGCAGCAACCCTGCGATCCCTGCAAAAGCTGCACCTATAGCAAATGCAATGATATATACCTGATTAGTTTTAATCCCTAGCGATTCTGCTACTACTCTATTCTCACTGGTAGCACGCATTGCTCTACCAATATCGGTTTGTCCGAGAAACCAGTTAATGAATAAAACAAAAACAGAAGCAGCTAAGAATGCGATTACCCTCGGAACCGATAAGTAGTTTTGACCTAAACTTATCGTTCCGTACCGAAGGGCATCCGAAACAGCAATACTTTTGAAATCGGGGCCAAATACAAGCTGAATAAGATTTTGAATTAAATAAGATATGCCCATTGTCAGTATTATATAACTACTGTCACCTTTTCCTATAACTTTTTTTATACTTGTCGAAAAGATTAAACATCCTATTAAAAACATTGCCGCAGCTACCGGAATTAGTAACCAATAGGGCAGACTTTTCGGCGGCATCAGCAAATACATAGCATATGTCAGATACAGTCCTAAAGCTAGAAAATCGCCCTGAGCAAAGTTAACAATTTTCATAACACCATGTATCATTGTTAAACCAATTACTATTAACGCATAAACGCCGCCTGTAAGTAGTCCATTTATTATAACCTGTGTCATGTTGTCCTCCTTTTGCCTTCGATACAAGATTCTTTTGCTTTTTCGTTTTCTATCTTTGCCTTCGTATTATTGAACAAGGTTTTTTATAAAAAGAAAGCCTATAACAGTTTTGGCACGTATTTTTCTTCAAATCTGCTCGTATAATTGCTACATTTCTGCTATAGGCTGCAGGTTCTTTGTACCTTATCTATTAAATAATGCGGCGCTTTTCATTATTCAAAAGGTTGCATAGTTTCAGGATTGAGTAATTTAGATGCTGCAAATTCCTCTGGGAATACAGTTGTGGGTCTTCCATTTTGCCACTGCATGATTACTGCACGTGAATCTGTATTCAGACCAGTTTCATCATCAAAATCTCCGTATCCGTTAAGAACTCTAAACCATTCGCAATTGTCTGAATTAAGTTTTCTCAGCTCATCGCGTACTTTTACAGGGTCATCGCTCTTTGCATTTTCAACAGCTGCATAAGCTAGCATAATGCTATACAGTGTAGGACCAGCTTGTCCAGGAATATATTCGCCAAAGGTTTCTTCATAGTATTTATTCATTTCCATCCATTTTTCATTCTCTCTTGCACCCTTTTGATCCCAGCACCAGGAGTCAACAGAGGTAAGACCGTTTACGTCATCGCCTAAGTCTTTGTAAAGAGATGGCCATGTCATTGCAGCACCGCCGCCTACTACTAGCGGCTTGAAATCAAGAGATTTCATAGCTGTGAATAAAAGTTTCAAATCGTTTGGATACGAGCTTGGAAGCAATACGTCAACACCAGCGTTCTTTAGCTTTGTCACTAGAGGAGTTGCATCTGTAAAGGAGTTGATTTCATAAGATTCGTCGATAACCAGGTTAAGACCTCTCTTTTCAACTTGTTCTCTAGTGTTGTTGGCCTGGTCTGTTCCCCATGCATCGTTGGCATATACTAATCCGAGTTTTAGGTCTTTAACATTCATACCAAGTTTTTCTGCATAGTATTCCAGGAAGTCCAGCTGTGTCGGAATAAAGTTGCTGGATGTTGCTGCAGGCTGGAATACAAAGCTGCAACCCTGTTCCGAAACTGCCTTGTTTGCTGCGGCACCGGTAACAGCTGGAACCTGATATTTTTCAAGTATTGGTAGCATAGTAAGTGCGATGGAAGATGTAGAGTTTCCAATTACTGCAGTGTAGCCGCCTTTGGAAAGCGCTCTTTCAAGAGGCAGTGATGCTGTCGCGGCATCGGAAGTTGAATCAAGCACTTCGATTTCAATAGGCCTTCCACCTAAAGAGGGAAAACCGCCAAGTTTGTTGTTTATGTACCATTCTGCAGTTTGAGCTGCCATGGTGACCTGACGTCCTGACTCAGCATTGTTACCTGTTATACAGGCATAAGCCAGAAATTTTACGGGTTTTTTAGAATCTTCGGTGCTTTCGCTGCCATTACTGGGCTCTTGATTACTATCTTGAGAAGATTGTGAGCCGCCGCAGCCTGATAAAACAGCTAAAATCATCACAGCGACTAAAAAAATTGCTATAGCCTTTTTCCTCAAGATTAATCATTCCTTTCTTTTTTTTTATTTTTTATAAGCACTCTAAGAGCGCTTATACCCCCCAAATTTGCCTTGCGTTTTACATATTAAATGCTCGAAGTGTAACATCTTTGTGTTTTATAAGATGTACATTTAAAACGTTCGTAGCAGCTTTTTCAAGCAACTTTTCACCTTTTGCCATCGCCTCTTCCAAGCTCATGGGCCTGTTCACTATGCTAAATAAAGCTTCTATGCCAACATCATATAAATCCTCATATCCACATCCAAGTGCTCCTGATACACAGATTACAGGTATTTTATATTTACTTGCCAACTTAGCAATGCCAAAAGGAACCTTGCCATAAAGGGTCTGATAATCTGTTGAACCTTCACCGGTAAAAACTAATGTAGCATCTTTAATTTTTTCTTCAAACTGCGTCAACTCCATTACGACTTCAATACCAGGCCTGAACTTTGAATTAAAGAATGCCATTAAAGCGCCACCTAATCCCCCTGCGGCACCAGACCCGGGAAGGTTTAGAATATCTATTCCTACATACTTCTTGATGATTTGAGCAAAATGTAAAAGGTTATTATCCAGAATCTCTACCATTTCCGGCGTTGCGCCTTTCTGCGGTCCATAGACTGCAGACGCACCGTTCCTGCCAGTTAACACGTTTTGCACATCTGAAGCTACAGTTAAACTAGTATTGGCTATTCTAGGATCGATACCGGAGGTATCTATAGACTCGATCTTATTGAGTTCCCCTCCACCAAAACCGATTTCTTTACCTTGGCTATCGAGAAATTTTATTCCTAGAGCTTGGCACATCCCTGCTCCGCCATCATTTGTAGCGCTCCCGCCAATTCCTAAAATGATGTTTGTACAGCCAGTATCTAATGCGGCTTTAATGAGTTGCCCTGTGCCGTATGAGGTTGTCTTCATTGGATTTAGTTCTTCTTTACTCAATAGATTGAGCCCCGATGCTGCTGCCATTTCTATAATTGCCGTGTTATCTGGAAGTATGCCAAAAAAAGAGTCAATTTCTCTGCCTAATGGGTCAATAACCTTCGTTGATATAATATCTCCACCAACTGCACTGATAACTGCCTCAACAGTCCCCTCGCCACCATCGGCCATGGGAACCTTTATAACTTCAACGGGTTCTTGGCAATTTCGGGCTGCTTTCATTATTCCTTTTTCTATTGCATTTGCTGCTTGTATTGAACTTAAACTTCCTTTAAATGAATCAGGAGCTACGATTATTTTCATATGAACACCCGCATTCTAAGTATTGTTTTTCAATAATATATTAACAAATTGTCTCATTATTTAATATAGTCAAAACGCCAAATTTTTTTATTGGTTTTTTGTATTTTTTGAGCATTTTGCTATGATTGTAATTTATTTAAATTTTCCTGTAGGTTCTTCATTATAGAAACACTGTGTTATAAACAAACTTAAATCATAAGTTAAATCCCTGTTTATAAGACACAAAAAACACAGGAACTTTAGCTCCTGTGTTTTACGATTCCTTTAATTCTATAACCAACACCGTTTTTGTTTCTCCTGTTACTTTAAATCTATCGTCAATACGCATACCGCCAACCCATACTATGTTGCCTTTTGCCTCTATAATTGGAACCAGATTTCTCTTTCGACGTGGAACTTTTTCATCGATAAAAAAATCTTTGAGTTTTTTAAATCCCTTACCTCCCAAAGGTTTAAACCTATCTCCTGGAAACCTGTTTCTTATAATCAAACTGCTATCAACTTTATCGAAATCTAAACGGGCTATGTTAGCATCGGCAGTTATTTTAATTTCTTCTTTTGGCTTGATGTAAGCCTTTACGTTGATACCTATCTCTTTTATTGATATTTCTCCCGGGACTTTCAATACATAATGGTATTCGGGGCCTTCGTCAAAGCTTGCTTTTGAAAGAATAGTAATATCATATTCTTTTATTCCCTGAAGGTTTTTTGGCAAGTCAATCCTGCTGCCAGTCGGTGCTTTTTCGATAAAATCCACAAGTAATTCGGCATGTCTTATTTCAAAGTCCTTTACATCGCCAGACAGTTTTTCAACGGCTGCCCTTACCAGCCGATATTTTATAGCCTCATGTTGCTTTAAAAACTCCCCTATATCTATAATTACTTTTTCAGAATGGTATCTTACTGTATTTGCTTTTGCTCTTTCAGTCTCCTGTTTTAAGAACGCCAAATCACGCTTGGTAATTTCCGACAGTCGCCTGAGGGATTGACCAAAATGGGGACAGTACTTTTTGCGTATGATTGGTATCAGTTCCAAGCGAAGGCTGTTTCTAAAATAATCGGTGGTAAGGTTTGTAGCATCTATTCTAAAAGGAATATTCTCTTGCTCTAAATATTTTTCAATGTCTGCTCTTTGTACCTCAATCAGCGGTCTAATGAAACTTTCGCGAACTGCTTCAATTCCGATAAGGCCGTCTAAACCTGTTCCCCTCAATATATTCATGAGTATAGTCTCTTCATGGTCGTTTTGGTTATGGCCCGTTGCTATCTTCTGGGCGTCAACTTGCTCCTTAACTTCCCTAAAAAACTCGTATCTAACGCGCCGAGCCGCATCTTCCGGAGAAAGGCCAGATTTTTTAGCATATGAAGGCACATCGACTTTATCACTAAAAAACGGAATATTCCAATTGTAACACAAAGTCTCTACAAAACGTGCATCT
>Ga0209537_1004026_pt1 | contig 12894 bp, 8 predicted proteins | sample BioPla4DNA1_FD_187698 | JGI IMG/M metagenome (GOLD analysis project Ga0209537, IMG submission 187698) | Biogas fermentation microbial communities from Germany - Plant 4 DNA1 (SPAdes) (version 2) | ecosystem: Engineered > Bioreactor > Anaerobic > Digestate | place: Bielefeld, North...
ATCGATGCCCTTGTCCAGGGCATTGTTCTGGATCTCTCCCCACAAGCGGTCAGCCTTCATTCTACCAATCCTCCCCTAAATATTTTCTCAATAAAGATTATTCTTCGAAAGGTTGCCAATACCTTTTGTTAATGGGGAGCAGTTTTCTTTCTGATTAACAATTCTGCAATACTGGAGCCGGCATTAAAGGCAGTAACGGGAGGAACTTGCGAGAATTTGGCGAATAAAGGAATTATTGATATTTGTTTCCAAAGGGGAGTACAGTAATGAAATTTTATGCCCATACCGATGGTTCAGGGGAAGAGAGGGGCTGGCAGCTGCTCCGGGATCACCTGGCTGGCGTTGCCCAGAGGGCTGCCGGGTATGCTGAAGATTTTCAGGCCGGCAAATTGGCCTATGCTGCCGGCCTGCTCCACGACCTGGGCAAATACTCCCTCGAATTCCAACGGCGCCTCAAGGGTGAGAAGATCCGGGTCGACCATTCGACGGCCGGGGCCCAGGAAGCAGAAAGGATCTACGGCAAAGCCTTGGGAAGGATCCTGGCCTATGTTGTGGCTGGACACCATGCCGGGCTCCAGGATTACGGCTCATTAGCTGACGAGGCATCTTTGGCAGCCAGACTGAACAAAGAGGCCATACCCGACTACCAGGCTTATCGAGAGGAGCAGCTCAGGTGGCCGGATTTAAGCAGCTTCCGCCTGCCCATAAAACCCCTTGCCGGGCAGCAGGGCTTCAGCCTGGCTTTTTTTATCCGCATGCTCTACTCCTGCCTGGTGGATGCTGATTTTTTAGATACAGAGGAGTTTTGCCAGCCGGAAAGGGGCGCAGCCCGCGGGAAACACCCGCCGCTGGTTCCAATGCTGCAAAAGTTAGATCAATATCTCCAGCAAATGCTGGCGACGGTTCCCGACACACCCATCAACAGGGAACGGGCGGCCATCCTGGACCAGTGCCGGGAAAAAGCAAGCCTTCCTCCCGGGCTCTTCACCCTTACTGTTCCAACCGGCGGCGGCAAGACCCTCTCCTCCCTGTCCTTTGCCCTGGGCCATGCCGTGCGCCATGGACTGGAACGGGTGATTTACGTTATTCCCTTTACCAGCATCATAGAACAGAATGCCAGGGTTTTCCGGGAGGCGGTGGGGGAGGAAGGGGTTCTCGAGCACCACAGCAACTTTCAATATCCGGACCAGGAAGATGAAGACTGGGTCACCCCAGCGGCGAAACTGCGCCTGGCTGCTGAAAACTGGGATGCCCCCCTGGTGGTTACCACCAACGTCCAGTTCTTTGAATCCCTCTTTGCCAACAGGTCAGCCAGGTGCAGGAAACTCCACAATATTGCCCGCAGTGTCGTTATTCTCGATGAGGCCCAGATGATACCTACCGATTATCTGCGCCCCTGCCTGGCAGCCCTGGTAGAACTTGTCCGGCATTATGGGGCCAGTGTAGTTATCTGCACGGCTACCCAGCCCGCCCTGGAAGGCCTCCTCCCCGGTGGGCTAAAGCCTGTAGAATTGGCTCCCGAGCCGGAGAGGTTGTATGAAACCTTCAAGCGGGTGCGGGTTTCCTTTCTCGGGAAACTGAATGATGCTGATCTGGCCGCCCGGTTAAGGGAACTGAGCCAGGTACTATGCATAGTAAACACCCGGAAGCATGCACGGGAGTTATTCCAAAGGATCAGGGATTTGCCTGGCTCCTACCACCTCAGTGCCCTTATGTGCCCGGTCCACCGCTCTGCCGTCCTTGCGGAAATCAGGGAGAGACTGGCGGCAGGAGAAACCTGCCGGCTTATTTCTACCCAGCTCATTGAGGCCGGCGTCGATGTAGATTTTCCTGTTGTTTACAGGTCGGCCGCAGGTATCGATTCTTTAGCCCAGGCAGCAGGGCGGTGCAACCGGGAAGGCAAAAGGAAGGAAGGGCAGGTTTATCTATTTCAACCCGAGGCGCACGGTTTGCCCGGCGGGTGGTTTAAGCGAACCGCCACCCTGGGGGAAATGATTCTGCGGCAGGTCTCTGACCCGTTATCTATTCAGGCGGTAAAGGATTATTTCACCCTGCTCTATGATATTGAGGGGGAAGGTCTGGACCGCAAGGGCATAATGTCCTCACTGGAAGAAGGCTGTGGAAAGCTGGCCTTTCCTTTCCAGAAAGTAGCCGCCGAGTTCCGGATCATTGAGAGCCCAACGGAAGCCCTTATTATCCCCTGGGATGACAACTGCCGTGAACTTCTTTATCGGGCAAAGAACAGTTCCTTATTGGGTGGTTTTGCCCGGAAATTTCAACCCTATGTGGTGCAGCTCTATCCCCAGGAGTTTCTCCAGCTGTTGCAGTCGAACCTTGTTGATAGTATTGGCGGCATTTTTTACTATCTTACTGACCCAAGCTTCTACGATCCCCAGTTGGGATTGAGGGGCTGGCAGGATGCAGATATGGAGAGGGAAATCTTGATTCTGTGATCTTGGAAAGGGGGGAGAAAACTATAGTCTTGTATTAGAAAGGAGGGATTAGATGGGTTATGGAGTGCGCCTGAAGGTTTGGGGTGACTATGCCTGTTTTACCAGGCCCGAAATGAAAGCGGAGCGGGTAAGCTACGATGTAATTACTCCTTCGGCCGCCCGGGGGATCTTGCGGGCTATTCACTGGAAGCCGGCCATCCGCTGGGTAATCGAGCGGATTCATGTGCTGAATCCTATCCGGTTTGATAACATCCGCCGCAATGAGGTGAGTGGAAAAATCTCTGCAGAAATGGTTAAGAGGGCCATGGAGGGAAAAGCCGTTGTCCTGGGCCAGTCGGCCACCAAGGAGCGGCAGCAGAGGGCTACCCTGCTCCTCCGGGACGTGGCCTATGTGATTGAAGCCCATTTTGAATTGACCGATAAGGCGACGGCAGAGGATACACCGGAGAAGCACTACAACATGTTTTTGCGGCGGGCGCGCAAGGGACAAACCTACTATCAACCCTACTTAGGCTGCCGCGAGTTTCCAGCCAACTTCGAGCTGGTAGAAGGGGAAATAGAACCTTCGGCTTACCAGGAAGTAGAGGAGAAAGACCTGGGCTGGATGCTCCTGGACATTGACTATGACCACGATATGACCCCACGTTTTTTCCGGGCAGTCATGCGGGCAGGGGTAATCACTGTTCCCCCAATGCCCCGGGAGGTGAGCGAATTATGATTATCAATGCCCTCTACCAGTATTACCAGCGGCTGCTGGAGGACCCTACCAGCGGCGTGCCCCGCCCCGGTTATAACATGGCCAGGATCTCCTTTGCCCTTAACCTTTCACCTGAAGGTGAACTGCTGGATATCATTGATCTGCGGGTAACCGAGGGTAAAAGATTACTGCCCAGGAATATGGAAGTTCCAGAGAGGCTCAGGGGGACATCCAACATTTCTGCCAATTATATGTGGGATAATGCAGACTATATCTTTGGCTTTGACACTAAAGGGAAGCCAGAGAGGGCTAAAGAGTGTTTTGCTAGCTTTGTCCAACTCCACACTACCCTCTTAGGAAATGTACAGGATCCCGGGGCCCAGGCCCTGGTGGCTTTTTTGGAGAACTGGAATCCCGAGGAGGCAGCAGAGTACCCGTTACTGCAGGAATATAAAGACGATTTAAAAGCAGGAGCCAACTTTGTCTTTCGCCTCGCTGGAACTGCCGGCTATCTCCATGAACGCCCAGCCCTGCAGCAGGTCTGGGAAGATTACCGGGAGGAACGGTCTTCAGATTACATCGGCCAGTGCCTGGTGACAGGCAGGAAGGCGCCGGTGGCGAGGTTGCATCCCCCTATCAAGGGAGTTGCCGGTGCCCAGTCTACCGGGGCCGCCCTGGTATCCTTCAATCTCGATGCCTTTACTTCCTTCGGCAAAGAACAGAGCTTCAATGCTCCCGTAAGCGAAGAGGTGGCCTTTGGTTACACCACAGCCTTAAATTACCTGCTGCAGAGCCCCAATCACCGGCTGGGCATTGGAGACACAACTACCGTTTTTTGGGCAGAGCGGCCGGCCGGGCAGGAAGAAGATCTCCTGGCCGAATTACTGGACCCTACCCTTGTAGAAGATAAGAAGCCGGCGGGTTACCGCCGTGACCCAGCCACAACAGAACATGTGCGCCATATCCTGACGCGGATCAGAAAGGCCCAACCCATTGCCGATACAATGTTAAACATTGATCCAGAGGCCAGGTTTTATATCCTCGGCCTTGCCCCCAATGCCGCCCGCTTGGCCGTGCGCTTCTGGCACATGGATACCATAGGCAACCTGGTGCAGAAAATTGGCCGGCACTATTGCGACACCGAACTAGTACCCATGTGGCCCCAGGATCCCCCCTTTATCCCCCTCTGGCAGATCCTGCGGGAGACGGCCCCCCAGCGGGACACTGCCCGCATTCCCCCCCTCCTGGGCGGTGCCCTGATGCGTTCCATCTTGCAGGGAATTGATTATCCCTTTGGCCTCTACTCGACTCTTATCTCACGTATTCGCGCCGACAGGGAGATCAATTATACCCGGGCGGCTGTGATAAAAGCTTACCTGTTGCGGAAAGCCCGCCTTCAAGGTGACAAAAAGAAAGAGGTGATGATTACTGTGGCCCTAAATGAACATAGCACCAACACCGCCTACCGGTTGGGACGGCTCTTTGCCCTGCTGGAAAAGGCCCAGCAGGACGCCAACCCAGGTATAGGAGCCACCATCCGGGACCGTTATTTTGGCGCTGCTTCGGCAAATCCCGGCAGGGTTTTTCCCATTTTGCTGCGCCTCGCCCAGCACCACATTGCCAAGTCAGACTACAAAGTAGCCATAGACAAAGGGATTGAAGAGGTGGTGGCTGGCATTGACAGTTTCCCCGCCAACCTCGATTTAGAGGAACAGGGCCTCTTTGTCCTCGGCTACTACCACCAGCGCCAGGCCCTGTACCAGAAAAAAACCAGCGAAGGAGTGAAGGAAAATGACAGCCGTTGACAAAAGGCATGAGTTTGTTCTCTTCTTTGATGTGGAGAATGGCAATCCCAATGGCGATCCCGACGCGGGTAACCTGCCCCGGATCGATGCCGAGACCGGCCACGGCCTCGTGACCGATGTCTGCTTAAAGCGCAAGATCCGCAACTACATTGAATTGGTCAAGGAAGATGCCGAAGGCTATGAAATCTATGTCAAGGAAGGAGCTGTCCTCAACGCACAGCACCGCAGGGCCTATGAGGCCTTGAATATAAAACCCGAAAAGAAAAAACTGCCCAAGGACCAGGAAAAGGCCATGGAACTCACCCGCTTTATGTGCCAGCACTTTTACGACATCCGGACCTTTGGGGCTGTGATGACTACGGAAGTAAACTGCGGTCAGGTCCGGGGCCCGGTGCAGCTTAACTTTGCCCGCAGTATCGATCCCATCGTCCAGCAGGAAATAACCATTACCCGCCTGGCAGTGACTTCCGAAAAGGACGCCGAGCGCAAGGACCGGGAAATGGGGCGCAAACACATCATACCCTATGCCCTGTACCGGGTCGAAGGGTATGTATCTGCTCCCCTGGCCCAAAAAACTGGTTTTTCCACTGCCGACCTGGACCTTTTCTGGGAGGCCTTAATCAACATGTTTGATCACGATCGCTCCGCTGCAAGGGGGAAAATGGCCTCCCGCAAGCTCTTCGTTTTCCAACATCAGAGCGCCCTGGGCAATGCCCCAGCCCACAAGCTCTTTGACTGTATCGAGGCGGTACGGAAAGAAAAGGGGAAACCACCTCGGGCCTTTATGGACTACGAAATTGTGGCAAATGAGGAAGCTATACCGGCAGGGGTGGAACTAATCGAAATGCTATGATTACCATTAAAAAAGAAGAAGAACTCCTGGCCCTCTCTGGTCTTCAGCACTTGGCCTTTTGCGAGCGGCAGTGGGCCCTTATCCATCTTGAGGGCCTTTGGGCAGAAAACAGGCCCACCATGGAAGGGCGTTTTCTCCATGAGCGGGTAAATGATCCTTTTTTTGATGAGAGCCGGGGAGAGGTCCTTATAACCCGCTCCGTCCCCCTGGTTTCCTATCAGCTGGGTGTGTTCGGTATCGCCGATGTCGTGGAATTTTACCCGACAACCGATACCAGGGTGGGGGTTGAACTTCCTACCAGAACCGGCCTGTGGCGGCCCGCACCTGTAGAGTATAAGCGGGGCTACCCAAAGCCCGATGATCGGGATCTGGTGCAGCTCTGTGCCCAGGCAATCTGCCTTGAGGAAATGCTGGGGATTGCCGTTGACATGGGTTATATGTATTACTGGCGACCCCGCCGGCGGCAGCAGGTTGCCATTGATGAAGAATTGCGGCTGCGCGTATACGAATTGGCTAGAAAGATGCACCGTTTATTCCAAGAAGGTTGTACTCCTCCGGCCAAAAGGGGAACCAATTGCAGGCTGTGCTCCTTGTTTGACTACTGCCTGCCCAAACTGACCAAACGTCAGAAAAGTGTAGAAGACTATATACATAAAAATATCGCTGGCGCGGTCCCTAACACCTGATGGGGGGATTAAATGCGCAAACTCTTAAACACCCTCTATGTCACTTTGCCCGAGGCCTATCTGGCCAAGGACGGAGAAAACGTGGTGGTGCGCGTCGATGATGAGGAGCGTTTCCGCATTCCTATCCACAATTTGGAGGGAATAGTGTCCTTTGGTTACCCGGGTGCCAGCCCGGCACTCCTTGGTCATTGTGCCCAAAAGGGTGTAGCGGTTACCTTTCTGACAGAACACGGCAGCTTTTTAGCCAAGGTGGTTGGACCCGTTTCTGGGAATGTGCTTCTTCGTCGAAGACAGTACCGGCTTGCCGATGAGGAAAAGGAGAGCTCACGGCTGGCGACAGCCTTTGTAGCAGGGAAAATCAGTAACTGCCGGACCGTTTTACAGCGGGCCCTGCGGGATCATAAAGAATTGGAAAAGGAGCCCTTGCTAACGACCATTAATCGCCTGGGTGGGCTGATTTTGGACTTGGAGCACTGTGAAACCCTGGAAGAAGTGCGGGGGATAGAGGGAGAAGCAGCCAAAATCTATTTTTCTGTTTTTAACTACCTTGTCCTTACGGAAAAGGAGCATTTTCACCTGCGCGGGCGTACCAGGCGGCCGCCCAGGGACAACATGAATGCCTTGCTCTCCTTTTTGTATACCCTCTTGCGGCATGATGTGGTTGCTGCTCTTGAGACCGTTGGCCTTGATCCGGCCGTTGGCTTTTTACACCGGGATCGGCCGGGCAGGCCAAGCTTAGCCCTGGACCTAATGGAAGAGCTTAGGCCGTACATGGCCGATCGGTTGGCATTAACTTTGGTGAATAGGAAGCAGGTAGAGCCCTCTGGTTTCAGGCAGAAAGAGACAGGTGGCATCTACATGCACTCGGAAACACGTAAAACTGTGATCGCAGCCTGGCAAAAGAGAAAGCAGGAGCAGATAATCCACCCCTATCTTGATGAAAAGATACCTATTGGATTATTGCCCTATGTACAAGCCGTCCTTCTGGCCCGTTACCTGCGTGGTGATATTGATGGTTATCCGCCTTTTTTCTGGAGATAGAAGGAGGGATGCCGATGCTGGTCCTCGTGACTTACGATGTCAACACAACAACCCCAGAGGGACGGAGGCGATTGCGCCAGGTTGCCAAACAGTGTGTCAATTATGGACAAAGGGTACAGAACTCTGTCTTTGAATGCCTTGTTGATCAGGCACAGTTCTTGGTTCTAAGGAAACGTTTAGAAGAGATCGTTGATCCGGAAAAGGATAGCCTCCGCTATTACATTCTTGGCAATAATTGGAAGAATAGAGTCCAGCATTATGGTGCAAAGAAAAGCTTTGATCCTGAGGGTGTACTGGTACTGTAACCCTTTAGCGCGAACCTTAAGCGAACATAAAATCTTAGGCAGATCCGCGGTCCCTTGATGTTATTGGGACTGTATAGAGACGAAGGATGAAGTTAACCTATCAACAATAGCGGGTAAAACAGGGTTCGCGAAAACGTTAGCTGTAACCCTTGGTATTCTTAGATTTATGACAGCTACAGTCGCGCCCCACGCGGGCGCGTGAGTTGAAACTTTTGAAGGTGGGACTACTGGAGGATGGCGTTCTAGTCGCGCCCCACGCGGGCGCGTGAGTTGAAACTTATCGGTCCTTCTGTTGCGTAACCACTCACGCATGTCGCGCCCCACGCGGGCGCGTGAGTTGAAACTATAAGGTAGGCACGGAACCGACGACGCTTATAGGGGTCGCGCCCCACGCGGGCGCGTGAGTTGAAACCTCTAGTCAGCATGGGTGGCAGGCAGTCGGCGACGGTCGCGCCCCACGCGGGCGCGTGAGTTGAAACTGTCCGATATGTCGAAGAATTAGGTGGCAAATGGGTCGCGCCCCACGCGGGCGCGTGAGTTGAAACCGGGGGGGAAATTCCCACACCGGAGACCGTAAGCGGTCGCGCCCCACGCGGGCGCGTGAGTTGAAACCTCGGTATACTCCCCATTGGAGAGGCCAAGGGAGGTCGCGCCCCACGCGGGCGCGTGAGTTGAAACTAACATGGTTAGAAAGTCATGGTTGGTATTTTTGGTCGCGCCCCACGCGGGCGCGTGAGTTGAAACTGCATGTAAGCTCCCGCTAGCATCTGCGCTATCCGGTCGCGCCCCACGCGGGCGCGTGAGTTGAAACCGGGTATACAGCGGTGCGTCTGGGGATTTGAGACGTCGCGCCCCACGCGGGCGCGTGAGTTGAAACAACCTTATTGCCAGCGGCGAACTGACCTCTAAAAGTCGCGCCCCACGCGGGCGCGTGAGTTGAAACTTCATACCGTCCATGAATCCTTCAATCATGTTGTGTCGCGCCCCACGCGGGCGCGTGAGTTGAAACTGCATACTAGGAGACAGGTTGTTAAACCAATCAGGTCGCGCCCCACGCGGGCGCGTGAGTTGAAACTTCTTTATTTAATATTATTTTTTCAAAGTCATCGGTCGCGCCCCACGCGGGCGCGTGAGTTGAAACTAGTGACGACGAAGAATTGAAGGGCGGTATTATGTCGCGCCCCACGCGGGCGCGTGAGTTGAAACTACTTTGCGTCATTTAATCCACCTCCCCGCCTAAGTCGCGCCCCACGCGGGCGCGTGAGTTGAAACATAGTTACCACCTTATAAATAATAAATAAAATAGGTCGCGCCCCACGCGGGCGCGTGAGTTGAAACATCAGTAAGTCCACCTTGCTTTGCTTCCCCGGGTAGTCGCGCCCCACGCGGGCGCGTGAGTTGAAACTGCCAGCGCCGGAGCAACTTTTCCAGAAATGGCGTCGCGCCCCACGCGGGCGCGTGAGTTGAAACAAGAAATGAAATCTGCATTTGAAGAAGTGGCTTGTCGCGCCCCACGCGGGCGCGTGAGTTGAAACTGCATAATTAGCTTTTTTATTGCCATGCTGGCAAGTCGCGCCCCACGCGGGCGCGTGAGTTGAAACTTGGCCGTCATCGATAAGCTGCTGGGAGACCGGCGGTCGCGCCCCACGCGGGCGCGTGAGTTGAAACTTATATTTGGCTTCACATTCCAATCCCGCGAATTGGTCGCGCCCCACGCGGGCGCGTGAGTTGAAACCCGGTCGCGTCCGGTGATGTCTTTGCAGTTAACGCGTCGCGCCCCACGCGGGCGCGTGAGTTGAAACCGCTAGGTCCCTGGCCTGACCAGCCAGGGGCAGGCGTCGCGCCCCACGCGGGCGCGTGAGTTGAAACTTTCCGTGTCATGAAACTCTATTTTTTCCCTGACGTCGCGCCCCACGCGGGCGCGTGAGTTGAAACTAGTAGTAGGGGTCTTAAAAAGCCTATAGAGGTTGTCGCGCCCCACGCGGGCGCGTGAGTTGAAACAATAATGAGTATGTAGGAAAAGTTGAGTATGAGGTCGCGCCCCACGCGGGCGCGTGAGTTGAAACGTCACGACAAAATGCGAAGCCGGCTCGCGCGTAGGTCGCGCCCCACGCGGGCGCGTGAGTTGAAACCCTCCGGCAGACGGCAAAAAAATCCTTCAGATTTGTCGCGCCCCACGCGGGCGCGTGAGTTGAAACTTTTACCATATACCTGCATACATAAGCCCCAACATGTCGCGCCCCACGCGGGCGCGTGAGTTGAAACACCAGCGAAATCTACTGTTTTGTTTCGCATTTTATCCGTCGCGCCCCACGCGGGCGCGTGAGTTGAAACATTAGGCACCTTAAATATCTCGAATGCCCTAAATGTCGCGCCCCACGCGGGCGCGTGAGTTGAAACTTGTGTTGCACCTCATATTCTGCAAGTGCTCTAAGTCGCGCCCCACGCGGGCGCGTGAGTTGAAACCCCTGCCCTGGTCCGGGCCGCCGACCTACTGGTAGTCGCGCCCCACGCGGGCGCGTGAGTTGAAACAAACGTTGACAATCAGCATCCTCGAGGCCGTCGGTCGCGCCCCACGCGGGCGCGTGAGTTGAAACTGCTAGAGAACGAATTTGCCTGTCTATCATCCTAGTCGCGCCCCACGCGGGCGCGTGAGTTGAAACCTAGCAGAAAGGTTGTATAATGCAATCAATAGAAGTCGCGCCCCACGCGGGCGCGTGAGTTGAAACTTCCAGGCCAAAAACCTCCCCCAACTTAGCTAGGGTCGCGCCCCACGCGGGCGCGTGAGTTGAAACGGTTTTAACCTTAATTGCAGCTGCAAGTTGCTATGTCGCGCCCCACGCGGGCGCGTGAGTTGAAACATCATTGAGACCCGAAGGAGCCGGACATCCGCCAGTCGCGCCCCACGCGGGCGCGTGAGTTGAAACCGCCGGGATTTAGCCCTCCCGGCTGGGCTGATGGGTCGCGCCCCACGCGGGCGCGTGAGTTGAAACATATTAACCTGCCCCCCTGGTATAGCTAATTTTATGTCGCGCCCCACGCGGGCGCGTGAGTTGAAACTTCGGTTACCCGTCCCACTTCCCCCATCCCCGGCGGTCGCGCCCCACGCGGGCGCGTGAGTTGAAACGTGAGTTGGGCAAGCTCCCTCAAAAATGCGTGACGTCGCGCCCCACGCGGGCGCGTGAGTTGAAACATTTGCGGAAACCTCAATGCTCTGGTCCATATACGTCGCGCCCCACGCGGGCGCGTGAGTTGAAACCTGTCTACTACGGCAAAGGAGTGGACAGGGAATATGTCGCGCCCCACGCGGGCGCGTGAGTTGAAACGTGCAACCCTTGCACATCTATACAACCCTTGCACGTCGCGCCCCACGCGGGCGCGTGAGTTGAAACTTGGAGTTATAGCTGAAGCTTTACCTGTAGCAGGGGTCGCGCCCCACGCGGGCGCGTGAGTTGAAACTCGCCCTCATCAATGATACTTCCCTATTTTTCTCTGTCGCGCCCCACGCGGGCGCGTGAGTTGAAACACCCAGGACATCGAGGATATCCCAGAGCTGGCAGAGGTCGCGCCCCACGCGGGCGCGTGAGTTGAAACCGCGCTGGACGGCATCCAAAACGGCGGACGCGGCCGGTCGCGCCCCACGCGGGCGCGTGAGTTGAAACCTGAAAGTAAATAGCAAGTATAAAGGAGGGGAAGTCGCGCCCCACGCGGGCGCGTGAGTTGAAACCAAAAAAATTGAGCAGCGTAAAGCTGTGTTAGCAGGTCGCGCCCCACGCGGGCGCGTGAGTTGAAACCCCACGCTCTCAAGACCGCTAGTGTCCGGAACATCGTCGCGCCCCACGCGGGCGCGTGAGTTGAAACTTGCCGGTACATTAACAGCGCCTCCCGGACCACGTCGCGCCCCACGCGGGCGCGTGAGTTGAAACATCGGGCCACCAACCGAAGTGGGAACCGTCCCCTGTCGCGCCCCACGCGGGCGCGTGAGTTGAAACTATAAATGCAATATAACATAACACCTAAGCAGTATGTCGCGCCCCACGCGGGCGCGTGAGTTGAAACATATATGTTCTTGTCTTTCTACTTGCACTCTCAAGGTCGCGCCCCACGCGGGCGCGTGAGTTGAAACACGCCTTCCCATGCGCGTTTCCAGTCTCCAGTAAGTCGCGCCCCACGCGGGCGCGTGAGTTGAAACTATTTTTATCCGCCTAACGTATTCCTTGGGGATAGTCGCGCCCCACGCGGGCGCGTGAGTTGAAACAGATATATTCATTGCCATGTCGTCCAGTCTCTCGTCGCGCCCCACGCGGGCGCGTGAGTTGAAACTGTGGCTGCCTGTCCTCCCGTATTAATGGGGAAAGTCGCGCCCCACGCGGGCGCGTGAGTTGAAACATGACAGTCCAGGGCATACGAACCCAAGAAGTAAGTCGCGCCCCACGCGGGCGCGTGAGTTGAAACGATATAGGTATAATCCTGTCTGTTAGAGAATGGAGTCGCGCCCCACGCGGGCGCGTGAGTTGAAACAAGGCTACCCCGCATAAATCTAACTCCATTCCAGTCGCGCCCCACGCGGGCGCGTGAGTTGAAACGATAAATTCCACGTTTACCATTCCAACGTTCACAGGGTCGCGCCCCACGCGGGCGCGTGAGTTGAAACACACCCCCTTTACTTGTCCAACTGAAAAATTCAAGTCGCGCCCCACGCGGGCGCGTGAGTTGAAACACACCCCCTTTACTTGTCCAACTGAAAAATTCAAGTCGCGCCCCACGCGGGCGCGTGAGTTGAAACTAGGGGGTTGTTTAAGCCGATTGTGATAGAGGATGTCGCGCCCCACGCGGGCGCGTGAGTTGAAACACATCATCTCTCACAGCAACATGAATTGTAGCAGTCGCGCCCCACGCGGGCGCGTGAGTTGAAACTGCTTATTAATCGCAATAATCAAGTTAAGTATAGAGTCGCGCCCCACGCGGGCGCGTGAGTTGAAACTCTTTAGTTTCATCATCAGCCGCTACTTTATCACGTCGCGCCCCACGCGGGCGCGTGAGGTGAAACCCGC
>Ga0209537_1004029_pt1 | contig 12880 bp, 4 predicted proteins | sample BioPla4DNA1_FD_187698 | JGI IMG/M metagenome (GOLD analysis project Ga0209537, IMG submission 187698) | Biogas fermentation microbial communities from Germany - Plant 4 DNA1 (SPAdes) (version 2) | ecosystem: Engineered > Bioreactor > Anaerobic > Digestate | place: Bielefeld, North...
TGGTTTAGGGGTGTTTAGAAGAGAAGATGTAAAATCTGTATTAGTAAAATTACTAAATGATGATGATGTGGTTGGACACGCAATCTCAGGTATTTCAAAATCTGGAGATAAGGACTTAATAAAGTATATTGAACCATTTATAACATATAAAATTAAATGGATCAGAAATGAAGCGCGAAAAGCAATAAAAAAGCTTGAAAAGGCCTAATATTTCAGGCCCCACAATTTCGGCTAAAGTGGTTTTATTCTTGTATACACTGATAGTATGAGATAAAACCTACCCGGCATGCCAATATATGATATGATCTCCCTTAAGTAGACAATGTAAATACTTAACATATGTATTATGTTATGACACGATAAAAGCATAAAGGAATACAGAAGCTTTCCTGAAAGAGATAGGCACAAATGATTTGAATGTTTACTTATAAGAAATAATATAAACTAAGAGGACAGGACTATCAGCTCTTTTAATAGTTAATTGAAATAATATGAATTTGAAGCAAAAAAGATAGGAAAAGATAAACTCTTTTCCTATCTTTAAATACTCCATTTTAATCAGAATATTTTACAAAGCCATTAATGTCTAATTTACTTTGGCACAATTAAAGGCTTCCCCTTTTAGTTTGCACCATTCCAGATCTTGTACTCTACATTAGGATTTACACCCTTTAGTTCAAAAAGCTGGCTAACAGTTACAAATGCGTAACCACGGTCTTTCAACCCTTGAATAATAGTACTTAATGCTTGTACCGTATTGTTATTGCCAGGAAAATCATGCAATAAAACGATATCGCCATCTTTCACATTATTCAGAACGGTGGATGCTCTTTGAGCTGCTGAAGTAGAGTTTTCCCAGTCATTACAAGTTAATCCGCCGATAAATGGAAGGTCAATTGCTTGATACATGGTATTACTTGTTGAAATATAAGGTGGACGGAAGAACTTTGGAGTTACTCCAACCATCTGATAAATCTTGTTATTTGTATTTGTAATCTCTTGTTGGATTTGGGAATAACCCATAGTGCTCATATCACTATGACTCCAGGAGTGATTAGCCAATTCACATCCAAGACTAACTTGACGTTGCATTACTGGTTTCACACTATCATTGATGTTATTTCCGATTAGGAAAAAGGTAGCAACGACACCTTCACGTTCTAAAACATCAAGAACCTGAGGAGTTGTGGTTGTATTCGGACCATCGTCAAATGTTAGTGCAACTAACTTTTTACCAGAAAGATCAGGTGATGTAGCTGATTTTGAAAATACAAAGTAGTCTACATTTACGGCACCTGAGAATACAAGAACAATATCTTTTACACCGGTAGTATTACTAATGGTAGCGGATACATCCCTATAAGTATCAAAACTTCCTGTGGACCCAACGGAAATTGTTCCGAGTAAGGTACCTGATGCACTTCCTGATCTTACCTGGATGGTAGTAGCATACTGGGTAGCTACTCTTGCTGTTACAGATGTTGCACCATCACCAAAATCAATATTCTTATAGGTAGTGGAATAACCATTTTCAATATAGCCAATGGCACTGCCACCACCTGTTAAGCTAAAGGTCTGAAGATTAGAGCCATAACTGCTGTCATAATCTTCTGCCTGAATATTGGTAAATGCACTCTTAGCACCGGTGGTAGGAGGAGGGGTAGGTGTGGGAGTATTACCTTCACCTGGGGTGCCAGGTTCGCCAATACTATAGCCTGAATCCGTATAGGCTTTCAGTACCGAATGATATGACTGCTTTGGCTGTGTTAAGCTACTGAATAGTAAAGGTGACTGACTAGCTCTCCAAGAAACGCTATCATATAAGCCCCAGATTGTAATACCAGTAATATTGCCACCGGCTTTCTTACAATCTAAGATTCCCTTGAAGATATCATAGCAGTAATTTGCTTGAGTAGTAGCATTGTTATTGGTTACATCAAATTCAGTAATTTGAACCTCAAATCCATTATTTAAAAATGTTTGAAGCGCTGACTTAAAGGCAGCTGCACTTGGATATCCTGTATCTAGATGGGCTTGCATACCTACGCCATCACAATACTTACCATTCTGATTGATGTACTTAACTAAGGAAACAATATCATTTGTTACTTCATAGGTATTATAGTCATTATAGAAAAGCTTAACGCTGTCTCTCTTTCCAAGAGCAACTAATGCATCATGTGCATATATGAAAGCATTTCTTACAAAGGAAACATTCTTTGCATTACCATATATGGCTGCCCATCCTGAATTAACAGCGTGAAGATGCTCGTTAACAACATCCCAAGCATATACACAATCACCATAGGGACTGTTATATACATGATTGATTACAGATTTTACATAAAATTCTTCACGTGCATCCATTACCTGAGGACTAACATAACCTGAACCACCATTGAATCCACTTCTAAAGAACCATCCAGGGGTCTGACTGTGCCATACAAGGGTATGAGCTCTCATTCGAAGACCATTTTCAGAACAAATCTGCATAACTCTATCAACGGTACTAAAGTTCAGTCTTGGAACCATAGAATCCTGCCAGTTGCTTGGAATATAATATCCAAGATTTCTAGCCTCAGAAACAGAAATAAGGCTTGGACTGGAACCCAGAATTGCGTCTGGTTTCATCTCATTTTCCAAAGTAATGCTATTGTATTGTTGCTTTACAACATTTAAGGTATTGGCATTAATTAATTGGTTGTAGTTGATGCAGGTACCCATATTACCTAATAGACTGCCATAAGTATTTAATAAAGTAGCAGTCTGTGTATCACCGGAAGAGGCTTGTGCACTAAATTTGAAGTAATCGACATTAACCGCACCTGAGAATACAAGAACGATATCTTTTACTCCAGTAGTTTTGCTAATGTTCGCAGATACATCCCTATAAGTATCAAAGCTTCCTGTGGACCCAACAGAAATTGTACCAAGTAAAGTACCTGTTGCACTTCCTGATCTTACTTGAATTGTTGTATCAAACTCAGTAGCAACTCTTGCTGTTACCGAAACAGCACCACTACCAAAATCAATATTCTTATAGGTAGTGTTATAGCCGTTTTCAATATAGCCAATGGCACTGCCACCACCAGTTAAGCTAAAGGTTTGAAGATTGGAGCCATAACTGCTGTCATAGTCTTCGGCTTGTATATTAGAAAATGCACTTTTTGCACCTGCCACAGGGGTAGGGGTAGGAGCAGAAGTAGGATCAGGGTTATTTGCAGCTTTGAATACAAAGTAGTCTACATTCACAGCCCCTGAATAAACAAGGGTAATATCATGCACACCTGTAATATTGCTAAGGTTAGCAGTTACATTCTGATAAGAATCCCAACTATTCGTCGAAGGAACAGAGATTGTACCAAGTAAAGTACCATTTGATCCTCCAGATCTTACCTGAATGGTAGTTGCGTTCTGTGTAGCAACTCTTGCCGTTACAGAAGCTAAGCCGTTAGCGAAATTAACATTCTTATAGGTAGTAGAATATCCATTTTCTATATAACCAATGGCGCTGCCACCACCTGATAAACTAAAGGTCTGAAGATTAGAGCCATAACTGCTGTCATAATCTTCGGCCTGAATGTTAGAATATGCGTTTCTTGTGTCAGTACTTGGTGTAGGTTCTGGTGAGCCACTTCCACTAAATATAAAGTTGTCTACATTGACTGGACCGGAGAATACCAATACTATATCATGAGCACCAGTAATATTACTAATGTTTGTAGATAAGGTTTGATATGTATCCCAGCTACCTGTAGGGTCTATAGATAAGGTACCAAGTAAAGTACCGGTAGCGCTGCCAGAACGGATTTGAATGGAAGTACTCATTTCAGTTGCTACAGTTGCAGTGAACTTTGTTGCACCACTATTACCAAAATCAATTTTGCTATAAGTTAAGGTATTACCATTTTCAATATAACCAACCCCTCTACCATTGTTTGGCGTTCCAATTTCTTCTATAGTGGAGGAATTAGTACTATTATATTGTTCAGCTTCAATTGTTGTAAATGCACTTCTAGTACTTGGGCTTGCAGGTGTAGTAGGAGTTGGATTTCCTGATGAGCCTATTCTGATATCATTCTTGTATACATTAGCGCTTCCACTACTCTGATAGCCTTCAACGGTAAGAGCTACTTCATACATCTTACCCATTCGCATGCCCATTCTTTCCCATTGCTTAAAATGTTCAGTAACGGAGATTGTTCCACTTGTTCTCTTGGATGTACGAACACTCCAATACTGTTGGAATGTTGTGTTTCCATCGATGGAAGGCTGATTTACTCGGGTAGTTTCATACACATCATAGGTACCCCCATCTACTGTGATGGTTCCTTTTGATGTTGCTCCCGGTGGACGCCAGTTGCCCCAGCTCTCTACAATGTAATATTCAACTAGCGGGCTTCTTGTCCAACCGTAAACGCACAAATAGGAATTTCCAGATGGATTGTATTGACATCCATAGTCAATTGTAATGTCACCTATTTGCTGATAGGTTTTGTCGGAATTAAATTTTCTCCCTTTTCGAAATAGAGCATTACCGATATTACTCCATTGACAACTAAAAGTACCACCATCGTTCAGTTCCATGCTGGTATTTCCGTGATCTTTCCAAAGCTCGTAGTCGTAACCGCCATGTGTACCAGTGGCATTGTTGTAAATCATTTGACCAGCGTGTATTGGTGTGCTTTGTAAGATGATCATGATAGCCATACACATACATATTGCCAAAGCTATCATCTTCTTAATCTTAGGCTTCATAATTTTTCCTCCTTTTCTTTTTTATTTATGCATTTACGTCATACCAGATTAGTGGCACAGCATGTAAAATATTGGGGTTATATTCATATTACAGCCAATTGTAAGTTTTGTCAATAAACATACTAGAAAAAATGAGAAATTCTTATAATATATCCAAAATGGTTGACTTTAATAAAGTCAAATATTAGAATTATGCTAAAAATATAAGACAGGATGTATGAAAAAATATCACTTTTATTGTACATAATAGAAAATATAATTGGAATTTGTGAAGGTTAAATTAGGGGAAGAACAGGTGAGGTAATAGAAGTATTGGAGAATAAAATTTCAAATAACTAAGAAATCAACAGAGATTATAATACAAAGAGGAATAAAACCAAAGCTATATTTTCAGGTTTATCTATTAGGAGTCAGTTCAATATAAGAAAGCCATAACATTGTTAGTTTAGGTCCAAGCTTACTAAGATGTTGTGGCTTTCTTTTTCTTATTTAACTTAACAAACAAAGGTAAAATAATCACACCATAATAATAAATAGCATACTGAAATAAATATACTGCTTTTCTAAAATAAAGATAGCAAAGTAGCTTCAAATGTAAGGACAGAGTATTAAGCAAGAGGTGTATAAGATGAAGATTAAATATTTGAATTCCCGTGGGAACTTTAAACTAGATAAGGCAGATGAAAACAGTTATCTATATTTTCCTATTGGGAATGACGCTGATGTAATGGCTTGTGTTACTCCTAATCTGCACGGGGACAATAAAATAGGACAGAACTCTTTTTTATTAGAGCCTGTAAGTGTAGAAGGGCTTCATATGACTAATAACGGACGAAATGTCTGGTTTCGTATAAATAAAAAAACTGTTTGGGCAGCCAATGGTTGTTCGCCATTGCAGGTATTAGCTAAACAGGATGAGAGTGAGGAAAAGAAGGACTTTGTTACTGTAGAAGCAGGTAGACTATGGCATAAGATGACCAGAGAAAATGCTAGCCTTGGTATAGCAGTAACGGTGTTAAGCTACGCCCCTATCGGACATCAGGCGGAAATGATGAAGGTTACAGCACAAAACATTGGCAGGGATAAACTTACTATAGAACCTACAGTGGCAATACCTTTATACGGTAGAAGTGCAGATAACATCAGAGATCATAGGCATGTTACCAGTCTTTTGCATCGGACTTTTGTAAGAAAGAACGGAATCGAAGTGAAACCAACCTTATCTTTTGATGAGAGGGGACATGTGAAAAATAATGTTAGCTATGGAGTATACACTTTGGATGAGGAAGGAAAAGCACCGATATCCTTCTATCCGGTATTAGAAAGTTTCATAGGAGAGGGTGGTAACTTAACATATCCTAAGGCTGTTGTAGACCAGACTTATGGCAAAAGTATTGCTATGTATGAGGGAGATAAAGTAGAAGGTTTTGAGTCCATAGCTGCAATGAAGATGGATAAAGTGGTCTTAAAACCCGGAGAAACAAAGGAATATTACATTATATTAAGCTATAACAATCAGGGTCTAGAGCTTCTTAATCCAGAAAATGAGAAAAGGGTCTTTGAAGAAACTGTTAGGTACTGGGAAGAACAGTTAGGAATTGAAGTAGAGACCGGTAATAAAGAATTTGATCAATGGTTAAAATGGGTTGGGATTCAACCTACCCTTCGTAGAATTTATGGCTGCTCCTTTTTACCACATCATGATTATGGTAGGGGAGGCAGAGGATACCGTGACCTTTGGCAAGATAGCCTTGCTTTATTATTAAATTCTAAGGAGTCCATTCGTAATCAATTGCTCAGTTATTATGGTGGTGTGCGCATAGATGGAAGCAATGCCACCATTATTGGTAAGGAGCCGGGAGACTTCATAGCGGACCGCAATTCTATTGTAAGAATGTGGATGGACCATGGTGTATGGCCTTGTATGACAACTCTTCTTTATATAAATCAGACCGGAGATTATGAAATTCTATTGGAGGAGACAAGCTACTTTAAGGATAGAATCATACATCGGGGTACCGAGATGGATGGTTTATGGCAGGAGGACAGTAAAGTGCTACATACCCATACCAATGAGATTTATAAAGGTACCATTCTAGAGCACATTCTGGTACAGAATTTGACAGCTTTTTATGATGTTGGAGACCATGGCCATATGCGCTTATTGGGAGCCGATTGGAATGATGCTTTAGATATGGCCAAGGAAAATGGAGAAAGTGTAGCATTTAGTGCTGCTTATGCAGGAAACCTTGAGAATTTGGGAAAACTTTTACTTCGTTTATATAAGGAAAAAGATTGGAAGAAGGTAGCTCTTTGCACAGAACTTATGGAGTTAATCGGTAATGATCCTAATATATATAAGTCTGTGGAGAAGAAGCGGGAAATTCTAAAGAATTATTGTAATAACTGTGGAAGTTATATTTCCGGTAAAAAAGAATGGATTTCCTGTGAAATCTTAGCTAAAGATTTGTTGGAAAAAGCTGAACAGATTAAAAAGAATATAAGATCAAAAGAATGGATAGCTACAGGGGAAGAAGAACTTGGAGGATGGTTTAACAGTTATTACGATAACAATAAAAATAAGGTTGAGGGAATATTTGAAAGCGGAATTCGTATGATGCTTACCGGTCAAGTATTTACAATTTTAAGCCGTACGGCAACGGATCAGCAGATTTCCATGATAGTAAAGGCAGCGGACCGGTTATTGTTTGACGATAAGATAGGAGGTTATCGTCTTAATACGAATTTCAATGAATTAAAGACGGATTTGGGAAGAATGTTTGGATTTGCATATGGTTCAAAAGAAAATGGATCCGTATTCTCCCATATGACGGTTATGTATGCCAATGCCTTATATTCAAGAGGTTTTGTAAAAGAAGGATATAGGGCCCTAAATCAGCTATTCTTGCAGGCAGCTGATTTTGAAAGTAGTCGTATCTATCCTGGAATTCCTGAATATTTTAATCAGAATGGTAGGGGGCTTTACAATTATCTGACTGGTTCTGCAAGCTGGTATATGTTAACGGTACTTACAGAAATGTTTGGAGTTAAAGGAGATTTAGGAGACTTAGTTATTGAGCCAAAGCTTATGGCATGTCAATTTGATAAGGAAGGATATGCAAAGATAAGCTTTTATTTTGCAAGAAGAAAGCTTCTTCTTATCTATGAAAACCCAGAGATGAAGGAATATGGTGACTATGAAGTAGAAGAGATTTTTATTGATGATTTAAAACATGACTTTGAAGATAGTTTACCTGTAATAAAAAGAAGTTATCTTAAGGAGCTAGAGGAAGAGAAAGAACATGTAATTAGAGTAAAGTTAGCTTAGTATCCTAAAAAATTTATGTGATTTAATAGTCTTAAGAAAAGAAAGGATAAAGTTATGATAGATAAAGAAAAAAGATATGTCATTTATAATTACGGTAGAAAGTCAACTTTTTCAAATTTTCTTCCTGGTATCGCAGGTGAAAGGGGCATCCCCTTATGGTGTTTCTATGTTAACCGGGGACAGGCTATCTCAAGCTTTGGTATCCAGGATAAGGATCATTCCATCATGCAATTTTATCCTGCACACCAAGCATATCAAAATACTAAGAGACTAGGATTTCGTACCTTTATCAAGGTAGATAATCAGGTTCATGAAGCTTTTTCCAAGGAAGCAATGAACCATTCTATGGCCATTGGTATGAATGAATTAGAGATTAAGGAAGAGAACTCAGAGGGGAAGTTTGATATTGAAGTCCTTTATTATACCTTGCCTGGGGAAGATGTAGCTGGACTAGTAAGAAAGGTTACCCTTAAGAACAGCAAATCAGTTGCTAGGGATTTTGAATTTGTAGATGGCATGGCAGCAGTCTTACCCTATGGAGTGGATCTAAAAAGCATTAATGAGATGGGGCAGACTTCCAAAGCATGGATGCAGGTGCTTAATGCCCATACAGGATGTCCTATCTTTAAGGTGCGGGCCAGTATGGAGGATCATGCGCAAGTAGACGCTGTAAAAGGGGGCAACTATGGTCTAGCCATAAATCATAATGGACTTGTAAAGCAAGTAATTGTCAGTACAGAAACCTTATTTGGTTATGATAGCTCCTTACAGTATCCAATTGAATTTATGGAGCATAGTCTTTTGCACTTATTAGAAAAAAGCCAGAGAATGGAGAATGATGTTCCATGTTGCTTCTTTACAGATAAATTTAAGTTACAACCTGGGGAGACTTATACAATTTATGAACTCTACGGACAGACTGAGAATATAGATAACTTATCCCTTCTATATGAAAAGGTATTAAAAAAAGGATATTTCCAAAATAAATATGAAGAAGCAAGGACATTACCATGGAAGATTACAGAAAAGATTTATACTAAAACCGGTAACGAGATCTTTGATTTATATTGTAGACAGACCTATTTAGATAATGTCCTTCGGGGAGGAGAACCTATCCTCCTTGGAGAAAATAAGGTGTATTACCTCTATTCCAGAAAGCATGGAGATATTGAGCGTGATTATAACTACTTTAAAGTTATGCCGGAATTCTACTCCCAAGGAAATGGCAATTTTAGAGATGTAAATCAAAATCGCCGTTGTGATGTGAGGTTTTCACCCTATGTAGAGGAAGCTAGTATTCGTTTCTTTTATAATACAATTCAAATTGACGGCTATAATCCATTGGGGATTGAGCAAATCACATACTTCCTAGATGAAGATAAGGCTGGTAAATACCCAGAGCTTAAAGACTTTTTAAGGGAGGTATTTACTCCGGGAAGGCTATTAAAGAGATTAAAGGAACTTGGAAGGGAGGATTTATTCCATCCAATTCTTAAAGAAGCAATAGCAATTCAAAATACAGAATTTCATGAAGGATATTGGTCCGACCATTGGACCTACAATCTGGACCTTGTGGAAGAATACCTGGCTATCTATCCGGAACGTAAGGAGAAGCTTTTATTTGGAGACAGAAGTTATACCTATCCCTTGCAAAAAGGATTTGTGCTTCCCGCAAGAAAACGATATGTTGAGACAGAAAAAGGTATAAGACAATATAATTTTATTGAAATAAATAGCCAATTTGTCCCCGGTTTATTGAAGGATAAAAAAGGTAAGCAAGTTAAGCATAGTCTACTAGAGAAGATGTTACTTATAGGTATCGTAAAATTTGCTGCCCTTGATTTATATGGACTTGGTATTGAAATGGAAGGGGGAAGACCCGGTTGGTATGATGCCCTCAATGGACTTCCGGGTTTACTAGGTTCATCCATGGCTGAAACTTATGAGCTGGCAAGGCTATTTGATTATCTAGAAGAGGTGTTAAGTAACTATGATAATAACTTGCATCTTCCTATAGAACTGGATAATCTCCTAACATCTTTACTGGAAAGTGCAAATTCTTATCTAGAGTTATATGAAGATACCTCATCCATTAGCTCAAAGGATCGAATTAAATTCTGGAAGGAAAGGAATTGCGCCTTAGAGCTATATAGGGAAGCTGTGAAATATCAGTTAAGGGGTGAAGAGAAGGAGTATACCTTCAGTTCTATGGCAGAGGCTATTAAAGTATTGCACAAGGTAGTAGATCTTGCTTGTTCTTACGCTTGGGATATACATAAAAATAATGGTAGTGGTGTTTGTCCAACCTATTTTTATTATACGGTAACAGATTATAAAAAGACTGAAGAGGGAATTGAAATCCTTGATGCTATTTTAGAAAAAACACCGGACTTTTTAGAGGGAAATGTAAGATTTTTTAAGACCAAGGTGGAAGCTTCTGTTAAGAAAAATCTCTACAAGGTAATAAAAAATAGCAAGCTTTATGATAACAAGTTAAAAATGTATAAGGTAAATGCAGATTTGGAAAATGCCAGTTATGAGCTAGGAAGAGCCAAATCCTTTACACCGGGTTGGTTGGAAAATGAATCCATCTGGTTGCATATGGAGTATAAATATCTGCTGGAGATATTAAAGGCAGGTATGTATGAGGAATTTATTAATGATTTTCATCAAGCTGCTGTTTGCTTCTTAAAGGAGGAGCAGTATGGAAGAAGCTTACTTGAGAATTCTTCCTTTATTGCCAGCTCGGCTAATCCAGATGAAAAGATTCATGGAAAAGGCTTTGTAGCAAGACTAAGTGGATCCACTGTTGAGTTTTTAAATATGTGGCAGATTATGATGTTTGGTAAACAGCCATTTATCTTTTCGGAAGGAAGACTTATGCTTGGTCTACAACCACTGATTCCAGATTATCTGATTGGAGAAGATAAGATTGAAGCTATGTTTTTAGGTAGCATACCGGTAATCTATCAACTTCCGGATAAGAATACTATTACACCTAACAATGCAAAAGTAAGCTCTTATGAAGTAACTACTAAGGATGGGAATGTAATAACAGTAAAGGCTGAGTTTATGGAAGGTGAACCGGTTAATCTTATTAGAAATAAGGAAGTTATCCAAATCAAAGCTGTGCTAGTAAGGATATAAAAATAAAATATGAACACCTTTTTAAAAATTAAACCATTACATGGGGAAAATGGAGTATTTATAATAAAATCATCAAGAAAACACAGGTGTGATTGAGAAAGGGAAGGTATTATTTATGAAAGCAAAAAAAGTTTTAATTTTTTTGTTGGTTTCTATGTTAACCATTTTTATGATTGCTTGTGGCAGCAAGGATAATTCCGGTAAAAAAGATGATAGTCAAGCAGACAAAACTCCTACTACCAGTGGGGACAATACTTCTTCAGAAGCAGATAAAACTCTAGAAGGAAAGTTAGTAGTATGGACACTTGCCTCTGACCTTCAGCAGTTTTCTGAATATTTTATGGAGAAGAATCCCGGAGTTGAAGTTGAAACAGTAGTTATTGCTCCCGCTGATTATCCTACAAAGGTTCAATCTGCACTTCTTGGTGGCGAAACAGAACCTGACATTATCGTAGGTGAGCCACAGATGTTAGAGGATATGTTTGAAGCAGGCTTCTTTGAAGATTTAAATCAGGCACCATACAATGCACAAGATTATGCTCATTTGATTGTAGATTATGTTTGGAAAGTCGGACAGGACAAAGATGGTATTCAAAGAGCAATTAGTTATCAGATTACCCCTGCAGGCTTCTTTTATAGAAGAGATATCGCACAGAAGGTATTTAATACAGATGATCCCGATGAAATCAGTAAATTATTTAAGGATTATAAGACCATTTTAGAAACAGCTGAGACATTAAAGCAGGCCGGATACAAGATATTCGCCTCTGATGCTGAAACTAACTATTTCTCCGGTGACTCTGCTTGGGTTATCGATGGAACTTTAAATGTTGATCAAGCTAGATATGATTATATGGATCTATGCGTTCAGTTATATCAAAATGATTATACCGCATTTGCTAGCCAGTGGGCAGCTCCTTGGTATCAAGCTATGAAAGGCCCTGTTCCTTTGTTAACAGCTGAAACACAATGGGGAACAGATGATATGAATATCTGGGATGCTGAATCCTTTGCGGCAGCAACTGAAGGTAAAGAAACCGTTGAAGTATTTGCATATGGACTTCCTGCATGGGGCGTTTTAACTATGAGAGATAACGTTGGAGAAACTGCAGGAAAATGGGGAGTTGCAGCAGGTCCCTCCTATGGATTTGGTGGCGGTACTTTCATCGGTATCAGCCAAGCTAGTAAAAGAAAAGAACTGGCTTGGGAATACTTAAAGTTTTGTACCTTAACAGAGGACACAATGGAATGGTGGATTGTGAAATCTGAAGGTGATACAGTATCCTACATCCCTACCTTAGAGAAACATGCAGAAGATAAGAATGAAATTTATGGCGGACAACAACTTTATAAGTTCTGGCTAGAACAGGCTAAAGGAATTGATTACTCAAAGGTCACTAGATATGACAAAGCAATCGGTGATGCTTGGGGTGCAGCCATAACTGCTATTAAGACAGGTGAGAAAACTAAAGAAGAAGCAATTAATGAATTTTATGATGTTGTAGAATCAACTTTTCCTGAACTTAAAGTAAATAGAGAGTAGTTAAAAATAGTAGGCATGGCTAAACTCTAAGGAATATAAATTGTGCGAACAACAAATACCTGACAAAATACTGAAAGAGATTTGTTGGGCGCACAATTTATTAA
>Ga0209537_1004032_pt1 | contig 12879 bp, 8 predicted proteins | sample BioPla4DNA1_FD_187698 | JGI IMG/M metagenome (GOLD analysis project Ga0209537, IMG submission 187698) | Biogas fermentation microbial communities from Germany - Plant 4 DNA1 (SPAdes) (version 2) | ecosystem: Engineered > Bioreactor > Anaerobic > Digestate | place: Bielefeld, North...
TTTCCAAGGTATTTTCGGCATCCAACTTGTCCGACTTCAATGTGATGAGTTTTCCGTCGGTCAATTTTTCGGATTTCTTCAATCCATTAAAATTCAGTTTAACCGGTTGAGCCTTATCTGAAGTATTCACGATTTTTACAATTATCTGCTGTTGGTCTTTATCCCATACGGCACTGGCAAACAAGCCGTTTTGCCCCTCGGCTCCTGCCACAGGACGGTTATTCATGGTTAACGGAAGCACATGTGTACCCTTATTCAGCGAATAAAGCTGCTGTACATAATAGCTGACCGTCTTCACCGAGCGTAAATTATCGAACCAAATCATATCCGGCCGCCATTGCCAACCTTCTGCATGAGCAAAAAGAGGAGCATAGGTTGCCATATGCACTACATCGGCATTGCGTTCCATTCCGGTCATAAAGGCAGCTTCGAGTAAAGAAGCATAGAAATGGTTCCATTTTTTACCTTCGCCATGACAAGCATATTCACCTGCAAAAACCTTAGGGCCTTTGCGGTCATAATTATCGTAACGCGAACCCTGCTTGAGAAACCAGCTTTCGGGACGATAAAAATGCTCATCCACCAAATCCACGTTGATGCGTTTCATCTCAGGCCAAAGGTATTCAAATTGTTCTCCTTCGGATGAAGGACCCGAACTACCGATGATTTTTATGTCGGGATAAGCCTTACGAATAGCCTTGACAAAAGGCTCGAGCCGTTCAGGATACTCAGGCCCCCACTGTTCATTGCCTATACCGATAAATTTAAGATTAAACGGAGCGGGATACCCCATTTCTGCGCGCAATTTGCCCCATGTGGTCGTAACATCGCCATTGGCAAATTCAATCAGATCCAATGCATCCTGAATATAGCTTCCCAACTCGCTCACAGGCACATGGGCTTTGGGATCGTCGTTTTGAAACTGGCATGCGAGACCACAACTGACCACAGGAAGAGGTTCTGCCCCGATTTCCTCGCATAAAACGAAATATTCATAAAACCCGAGGCCGTAACTCTGATAATAGTCGGGGTAAAAACGATGGGTAAAAGTATATTGCCAACGATTTTCGTTTAACGGGCGGTTTTCCACGGGCCCAACGCTATTTTTCCAATTATATCGGGTAGCTAAATCGGTTCCCTCAACAATACACCCGCCGGGGAAACGAAAAACACCGGGATGCATGTCGTAGAGCGCCTCAGCCAAATCCTTGCGGAGCCCATTTTCATGCCCTTTCCACGTATCCACGGGAAAGAGAGAAACATGTTCCAAATCGACTCCATCGCGCGAAGTCAAAAAAATTCGCAAAACCGATTTGGCAAACGTCTTATTGGGTTTCAAAATGACACTATATTTTTTCCACTCCGAAGAATCGATGATCAGTTCTTGCGAGGCAAAGGCCTGTTGTTCGTCATTGGAAGAAACATCAACCAACTCTACCCTGATTTTTGCATTTTTTGCATTATCCGCCGTTCGCGCCCACACCGAAAAACGGTATTCTTCCCTCTGTTTGACGCCAATTCCGAAATACCCCCCGTTATCCAATCCCGTATGTTTATGAGGATGACCCGCATATTCGAGTCTTACGTAATGCGGATTCTTTTCAAAAGGCCCATCGTTGCGGACAGATATCCTGCCAAACGGCTTCCACCCCATGAAACGGTCGGGAAATTCAAAAGAACGATTTTTCACCAACTCGGCATATAACCCTCCGTCGGCTGCATAATTGATGTCTTCAAAAAAAAGGCCATACATGGTAGGTTGAATTTCGGCACCGGGTTTATTGGTTTTAATAACCATTTCATTAATTTGAGCGAAAAGAGGACAGATAAATAAAACGCTCGATAAAATGACAAATAATCTTTTGCAATTTCTCATATTGAAAAAATTTATTGAATGTAAACCTTGTTTTTCTTCGACAAATTCACTGCCCGAATTCAACAAAGATAAAGAAATTCATAAAATAAATGTTATCTTTGCAATTAAATACAAAACTAAAACAGCAGCGTACCTGCAAAATATCACACAAAAATTTATTTAGGTTATATATATTTTTTATATGGAATGGTTATATGAACTGATTTTCGGAACCGGTGTTGCACATGGTATTCTTATATTGTCACTGGTCATTTCGATTGGCATTTTACTCGGTAAAGTAAAAATCTGTGGTGTGTCATTGGGAATAACCTGGATTCTGTTCATCGGTATTTTCTTCGGACATCTCGGTTTGGGAATCGACGAAAACGTCCTTCAGTTTTTAAAGGAATTTGGATTGATTTTGTTTATCTACTCCATAGGAATGCAAGTGGGACCCAGTTTTTTTTCGTCTTTCAAACAAGAAGGGTTAACGCTTAATCTGCTTGCAACAGCAATTGTTTTTTTGGGAGTGATCACTGCTTATGTGATTCATTTGATAACCGGTGTGCCTATTCCTACTATGGTGGGGATTCTTTCGGGTGCCGTTACCAATACTCCCGGACTTGGAGCGGCACAACAAACCTATTTCGACATGACAGGCCAAAACGATCCATCCATCGCAATGGGGTATGCCGTGGCCTATCCACTGGGTGTTGTAGGCATCATTTTAACGTTAATCATTTTAAGATATTTGTTTCGCATTGATCTTGAGAAAGAGAGTAAAGATCTCGAGAAAATAAACGCCTCGAAAATGACCGAAGCCCATATGTTTTCGCTGCAAGTACTGAATCCTGCCATTTTCGGAAAAACCATTCAAGAGATAAAGCGTCTCATTGACTGCGAATTCGTTATTTCTCGTGTATTGCACGCAGATACAGGAACCCTGGAAATTCCTCGACCCAACACCCGCCTCTACGAGAACGATAAAATCTTGGTTGTTTCCAATTTAAAAAATATCGATATCATTGAAGCTTTCATTGGAAAGAAAATCGATATGGACAAAAACGAGTGGGATAAACTGGATTCCCAACTGGTTTCTCGCAGAATCGTCATTACCAAACCAAAAATCAACGGTAAATCTATTGGACAACTTCAACTTCGCAACTTATATGGAGTAAACATCACACGGGTCAACAGAGCAGGTGTAGACCTGGTTGCCGATGCAGGATTACGATTGCAGTTGGGAGACCGGGTAACAGTAGTGGGATCCGAAGCAGCCATTGCCAATGTAGAACAACTGTTGGGAAATTCACTAAAACGCTTAAGAGAACCAAACCTGATTACCATTTTTATCGGTATCGCTCTGGGTGTCCTTCTAGGAAGCATCCCCATTATGTTCCCCGGAATTCCTCAACCGGTCAAACTCGGCCTTGCAGGTGGACCATTGATCGTTTCTATTCTTCTTAGCAAATTTGGCCCGAAGTTTAAACTTGTCACCTATACCACTATGAGTGCCAACTTAATGTTGCGCGAAATCGGCATTGCTATATTTCTCGCTTGTGTGGGGCTGAGCGCCGGAGAAGGGTTTGTGGAAACTATTGTGAATGGTGGTTACAAATGGATAGGATATGGAGTGATCATTACAATGGTTCCGTTGTTCATTGTCGGTATTGTCGGACGCAAAGGCTTTAAGCTGAATTATTTTACGTTGATGGGGTTGATTTCGGGAAGTATGACCGATCCCCCTGCTTTGTCTTACTCGAATGCCGTGGCCGGAAACGATGCGCCGGCAGTGAGTTATGCAACGGTTTATCCGTTGGTTATGTTTTTGCGCGTGGTTACGGCACAACTCATGATTCTTATTTTTCTGTAAAATCATTCGTGATTTTACAACCAGACCCAATGCCGTTTCAGTAAAAAAACAACGGTATTGCGCACTTCGAATGGAAAAATAATGTAGCTTTGTTGTGTTTCATTATTTTACTATTTAATCCATGTCGACAATCCATATAAAATTCAATATCGAATACTATACCCGATGGGGACAACAAGTCTGTATTTGCGGATCCATCCCTGAGCTGGGAAATAGAGATGAAAACAAAGCGATAGAACTATCCACGACAGACGGGCACAACTGGGGTGCAGAAATTACGATAAGAAAAACAAAAACAATCGAGTATTACTATTTTATTAGAGAAGCAGGCACCACCACTCGCCGCGAGTGGGGTAAATGGCGCCTGCTGAAAACCGGAGGCAAGAAAATGTTCTCCATTAAAGATCACTGGAAAGATAAACCCTTTCATCAATACCTCTATTCATCGGTTTTCATCGAAAGCGTGTTTGCTCACAAAAAAAACAATACTGTTTCTGCATACAAAAATGGCAATATATTACTCCATGTGCTTTGTCCTTATGCGGAGAAAAACATGCAACCGGTTATCAGTGGCGAGAGCGAAGGATTGGGCAATTGGGATTTGACCAAAGCGCTGCCGTTGACTTATGTGGGTAACGGCGAATGGGAAATCGTTCTGAATGCAGAAAAGGTAAAACCTCCGACAGCCTACAAATTTGTTATCGTCGACGTTTCAACAAGAAAAGCAATACGATGGGAAGACGGCGATAACCGTCTATTGATTTTTCAAGGAGAACAGAAGGACAATTTCATGCAAGTAGAAATGGCCATCCCTTTCCGATATGCATCCTATGCGTGGAAAGGGTGCGGCGTTGCCATACCCGTTTTCTCGCTCCGTTCGGACGAAAGTTATGGGATAGGCGATTTAAACGATCTGAAAAAAATGGTCGACTGGGCAGCAACTACCGGACAACACATTGTTCAGCTTCTGCCAATAAACGATACCACCGGTTCCAAAACTTGGCGCGACTCGTATCCTTATTCGGCAATTTCCGTTTTTGCTCTGCATCCCATCTATCTTGGTCTTAAAGATTTCCCACTCAAGGATTCCAAAAAACAAGCAGCATATTTATCGGAAGCAAAAAAATTGAACGATTTTAAAGACGTTGATTATGAAAAGGCCTTACATCTGAAACTGAAATACTGTCGCGATTTGTTTGATCAAGAGGCAGAGAACATCCTGCCATCAGCGGCATACCGCACATTCTGCAAAGAAAACGAGTCCTGGCTTTTCCCTTATTGCTGCTATTGCTATTTACGGGATAAAAACAATACGACGCATTTCGAAGATTGGGGAGAATTTGCCCGATATGATAAAGCGCAGCTCAAGCGTATGTTGAGAAAAGACAAAACAGCCAAGCAGGAAACCTCTTTCTACAGTTTCATGCAATATCTGCTCCACTGTCAGCTTTCCAAAGTAAAAGAATATGCCCACAAAAAGGGCGTTGCATTGAAAGGCGATATCCCTATCGGCGTTCATCGCAACAGCGTGGATGTATGGGCGAATCCCGAATTGTTTAATTTGGACGCACAAATGGGTGCTCCACCCGACGCTTTTTCGGTATTCGGACAAAATTGGGGTTTCCCTACCTACAATTGGCCTGTAATGGAGAAAGAAAACTATGCATGGTGGAAACGACGTTTTCAAAAAATGGCAAACTACTTTGATGCCTATCGCATCGATCACATTCTTGGTTTTTTTAGGATATGGGAAATACCCATCGATGCCATTCAAGGATTACTTGGACAATTTAACCCTGCCCTCCCCTACACTTCCGACGAACTCGTGGCGGCAGGACTCCTTTTCGATGAAGAGAGAATGGTGAAGCCGTTTATTCACGAAAATTTTCTTCCGGTTCTTTTTGGATCATACACCAAAGAAGTTGTTCGGCTTTATTTGGAGAGTATCGAAAAAGAACGATACCGGTTGAAACCGTTTTGCGATACCCAAGTGAAAATAAAAAATTTATTTAAAGATAAAACCGATGTGAAAAACAATCGGATAAGAAAAGGGCTGATGGAATTGTGTACCGAAGTGCTTTTTGTAAGAGACCGCATGGAGCAAAACAAATTTCATCCACGCATTGCCGCACAATTTACTTACTCGTATCGGTATCTGGACGATGCCGTAAAACAAACATTCAATCGGATTTACGATGATTTCTTCTACAACAAACACAACGAATTTTGGCGCGAGCAGGCAATGAAAAAGCTTCCTCCGCTCATTTCAGCCACATCAATGATGGCTTGCGGAGAAGATCTTGGCATGGTTCCCCAATGCGTGCCTTCGGTGATGCAGGAATTGCAAATATTGAGTCTCGAAATTCAACGTATGCCGAAAACCGCTCACACCCTTTTCTCGGATCTCAAGCGTTTGCCCTATTTTTCGGTTTGCACCACATCTACTCACGATATGTCGCCCATACGGGTATGGTGGGAAGAAAACAAGGAATTGACACAGTACTATTACAACCACATTCTCGGACATGAGGGCGAGGCTCCCGATACATGTACGCCGGAGTTATGCCGCGAAATATTGGAATTGCATCTTCAATCCTCTTCCCTGTGGGTAATCATTCCGTGGCAAGATTGGATAGCGATCGACGGTGAACTCCGTTATCCCAATCCATATGCGGAACGCATCAACATTCCGGCAAACCCGAAACATTACTGGCGATACCGCATGCATATTTCCTTGGATGATTTGCTGAAAGAAAATCGTTTCAACGCCGTAATGAGAGAAATGACGCAACGAAAAAAATAGCAGATCTTTTTTAAAAAAATTGTCGAGCAGCCGCGTAAGTTCAACTTAAAAGTGTAACACCCGGGCGTGGTTTTTGAAAGGATCGTTTCATCTTTAATTGTTAATTGCTTATTTTTGTGCAATTAAAAGAATGGCACAAATCATTAATTTTTTGCATAAATGAAAACGCTAAAGATACCCCTGCAAAACATTTCGCATTACGAAACCCTTTTCAATCGAATCCAATATCTTAACGAAGGTGGTGCCGAAGCCGCAATCGACCAAGTCAATTGGAAAGAAACGTTTCCGAAGTATCTGCCTGTTACGGTTCATGCGGCACACGACGGCAACTATCTTTATCTGCTTTATTGCGTCAAAGGAGAAATCTTGAGAACAGTCAACAACAAAGATTTTATGCCGGTATGGGAAGATAGCTGTGTGGAATTTTTCGTGCAGCGTCAAAGCGAAAAAACATACCGAAATTTTGAATGCAATGCCAACGGGGTACTGCTGGCAGCCATACACGAAACCCGTGAAAAAGCAGAAAAATTATCAACCGAAGAAATGGCAAGTATCACACGACATGCTACCATACAACACCGGTACGAAGGGAGAAAAGAAGTGAGCGATTGGACACTGTACCTCGAGATTCCCAAACAAACAATGGGATTTTCGTCCAAAGAATCGCTCTCGGGGAAAAAGATTAAAGCCAATTTTTATAAATGTGGCGACAAAACGGAAGAACCACACTATCTAAGCTGGAGCCCGATCGATACTCCCGAACCCGACTTCCACGTCCCTTCATTTTTCGGTTTACTCGAAATGGAATAATGCAATTCACAACTCACAACATAAAACATACATTTTCATGCAAGAAAATCAAAAATTGATAGAAGTTGTATCGCATTTTATCACTCCTGCCGATACAATCGAAATTAAACCACTCGGAGCAGGTCACATTAACGATTCGTTTAAAGTAGTCAACGGCAACGATGAGTATGTTCTTCAACGCATCAATCACTCCGTTTTCAAAAATGTGGATCAGTTGCAAAACAATATTTTCCGCGTAACCTCACATATTCGTAAAAAACTGGAAGAAGCAGGCGAAACGGATATCGACCGCAAAGTGCTGACATTGATCCCCACTCACGACGGAAAACTCTATTACCGGGATAATGAGGGAAATTACTGGCGAATGACATTATTTATCAAGGACAGCAAGAGCTACGACGATATCAATCCGGAATTGGCTTATCGTGCAGGTTTGGCTTTCGGCGATTTTCAACGGATGCTATCCGACCTGCCCGGTGAACCTTTACATGAAACCATTCCCAATTTTCACAACATGGAATTCCGATTGGAAGCATTCAGAGATTCCGTTAAGAAAGACCGGGTCGGACGGGTGATGGAAGTATCCGATCTGATCAAAGAAATAGAAGCCCGAGCCGACGATATGTGTCGAGCCGAACGGCTCCATCGCGAAGGAAAACTACCCAAACGCATCAACCATTGCGATACCAAAGTGAATAACATCCTTTTCGACAGTAACGACCGGGTGTTGTGCGTAGTTGATTTGGACACGGTGATGCCCGGATATGTTCTTTCCGATTTCGGCGATTTTATCCGCACGGGTGCAAATACGGGAGCCGAAGACGACAAGAATCTCGACAACGTAAACATCGATCTGGATATTTTTGAAGCATACACAAGAGGTTATTTGGAAAAAGCTTCAGAATTTCTCACCGATACGGAAATCGAAAATCTTGCTTTTGGAGCCAAATTACTCACATACATGCAAACAGTACGTTTCCTTACCGATTATCTCGACGGCGATATCTATTATAAAATAAACTATGGCAATCACAATCTGGTACGCTCGCTTGCCCAATTCAAATTGTTGTTGAGCATGGAAGATAATTTCGACCAAATGCAGCAGATTGTCCTCGATACGGCCGCTAAATACAAACAATAAACGAAACTCATAATAATAAAAGCTAAAATAAAAATTATGTGAAGAAAAAATAGTATCTTTGCACCGCTTATTTTTTGATACAATTGTGGCAAAATTTAGTTTATACAATATATCCCTTAAAAACTTCTCATCGGGAACCCATTCCTATTCCTTTGCTTTGGATAAAAAATTCTTCGAAGCAATTGATGGAGAAGAAGTGAGAAAAGGAACATTGAAAGTTGATCTAAAAGTAAAAAAGGTTGCGGCAACCTATGAATTTGACTTTGATATTCATGGAATGGTGCAAATTCCTTGTGATCGTTGCCTCGACGAAATGGATCAAAAAATCGACACTCACAACCGACTCATTGTAAAAATGGGAAAAGAATACTCGGAAGAAAGTGACGAAATTGTTGTTATCCCGGAAGAAGAAGGGGAAATTAACATTGCGTGGTTCCTATATGAATTCATTGCTTTGAGTATCCCGATAAAACATGTACATGAGCCGGGAAAATGTAACCGAACTATGACGAAAAAACTTCGGAAACATACCGTAATTCCCATCGAGGAAGGAGAAGGAGAAGGAGAAGAAGGTGAAAGTGATGAAGAAAAAGAGCCGCTCGCCGAGGACGATATCGATTTCGAAGAAAATCAACAAGAAACAACCGATCCACGATGGGATATCCTGAAAGGATTGAAATTAGACGAATGATCAATCAATAAAATAAACAAATAAATAAACAAATATAGAAATGGCACATCCAAAAAGAAGACAATCATCAGCAAGACAAGGGAAAAGACGCTCCCACGATCATGCAAAAATGCCTACCCTAACAATTTGTCCCAACTGTGGTGCATGGCACGTTTATCATAGGGTATGTAATGAATGTGGTTACTACAGAGGAAAACTCGCTATTGAAAAAGAAACCACAATATAAATTTTCTCAAAACAAAGCATAATGAAAAAAATCCCAAGAAACACATGCTTTCGAGGGACTTTTTTTCTTATGAATCCAATTATGAAATCATTTGTTGTTTTCCTTTTTTCTCTCTTCCTATCGGCATTTTTTTGCGTTCAAGCGGCAAAAGTCGATACCGTTGTCACGTACAGCCATAAAATGCAAAAAGACATAAAAGCCGTAGTAATCACCCCCAACTCGTATTCTCGTCATGCAGAATTTCCCGTACTTTATCTTCTTCACGGATATAGCGATCGATACGACGGCTGGATAACCAAAGTACCTGCCATAAAAGACCTTGCCGACCTTTACGATATGATCATCGTTTGTCCCGACGGTGCTTATGGAAGTTGGTATCTCGACAGCCCGATCAACCCCGATTTTCAATATGAAACCTACATCGCCATCGAATTGGTCAATTGGATCGACAAAAACTATCCAACCATTCCATCCCGAACAGGAAGGGCTATCACCGGCCTGAGTATGGGAGGTCATGGCGCATTATACCTGGCATTTCGTCATCAGGATATCTTCGGTGCAGCCGGCAGCATGAGCGGAGGAGTGGATATCAGACCCTTCCCCAACAACTGGGATCTGGAAAAACGATTGGGAAAACAAAGCGAATATCCCGAACGTTGGGAACAGCACACCGTGATAGAACTGTTGCATCTGCTTACTCCCAATTCACTTAAACTTATCATCGATTGCGGAACAGAAGATTTTTTTTACGAGGTCAATAAAAAGCTACATGAAGAACTTCTTTATCGAAATATTCCTCACGACTTCATCTCCCGTCCCGGTGTGCATAACTGGGAATATTGGGAAAATGCCATAAAATATCAGGCCTTATTTTTTAACCGGTATTTCGAAACAAATAAAACGATAAAATGAAAAAAACGGTTCGCTATTTTTTCTTTTTTAATCGCATGGATCGGCCTCTTTGCACAAGCAGCCGATTCATCATTCAAATTTGCACCGGTTACCGATACACACGTTGGGAACCCCAACAATAATGAAGACCTCTATCGGACAGTCAAAGATATCAATTCCTTGCCCGACATTGCATTGTCATCGTATCGGGCAATGTAACCGTTTCGCCGTGACTTTTTATCCCACCACCGGTCAACCTCAATGGGGGAAAATTTCATTTTCCCAAAATACCGGGAAAAAGACTTGTCCAACCGTCCTTGCCGTTCAAAAGAATGTGAGAAATAGTCGAAAAAAAAGAACTAACATTCAACTTTTACGACTTTCTTCATCCGAACATAAAAAACGTATCCCAACACATTGTCGTAACCCATTTCTCGAACGTACTGCACATAACGACGCACTTGGCGAAGGTAACTCGACTCTTCCGTCTCGCCAAACTTATAATCGGCAACAATCACTTCATTGTCGCCGATCATCACCCTGTCGGGGCGGCTGAAACCAAAAGCAGGATGCAGCACTTGCGTTTCGTTTAGAATTTGGTACTTATCCGAATACCAATCTTTTACATCCGGGATCGACAACCACTCGCGAAGCGAAACAAGAAGTTGGTTTTTCTTTTCTTCGGTTATCTCGCCGGCCAAGTATTTTTTTTCCACGGCCTTATCCAGATCGTCCAACGTTTTTACTTGACTGATGATTTCATGCATCAGCATGCCGTAATCGCGGCTACCGTCATCGGTAAAATAGCCGATGCTGTTTAAGCGGAGCCTAAGTCGATCGGAAAACGGAACCGACTGCCACTTGCCGGTCTTACAGGCAATTGGAGTTGCTTTCGTTGAAGACAAAGCAAGTCGGTCGGGATTTCCAAATTCAAAGATATCGTCCTTTTCTTCCGATCTAAAATAATTGTTCAACGCAATTGTCAAATCATTATTCGCTGTACGGGTATCGAAAACATCTTCTCCTTCCATACTTAACCACAATAAATCAGACACACCTTTTACGGTTATCTCCTCTTTTTTCTTCTTCTTATCCTTCGGTTTAGGTACAAAAGCAACAATCCGATGCTTTGCCCGTGTAAAAGCCACATACAACAGATTCAGGTTATCGATGTAGGCAAAAAGCTTTTCTTGCAGATAATCTTCTCTAAAAATGGTATTTTGCAGACTCCTCGAATAACGCAACGGAACAACACTCAATTCGTTGAAAGGCGATACATTTGGGCGACACCAAATGATGGTGGTATGGTTGGGATTATGATCCACCTCCCAATCCACAAAAGGCATGATGACCGCACCAAAACCCAATCCTTTGGATTTATGAATGGTAAGCAACCGGATAGCATCCTGATCATCGGGCGAGAAAAGGGCTTTCTTATACCCCTTTTCATCCCACCATTCCAGAAAGCTATTCACATCCGACGAAGCATCGGCACTGAACTTCAACACGATATCCAGGAATGCCTGCACATAGGCATTCTCTTTTTCATCAAGAGCATCATCCGATAGGGCGAAAAAGGCTTCTACCATTTCATACAAAGGAAGCGAACTCAACTGCTCGATGCGTTCGCTCATCTCTTGAGGAAAACCGATCTCGCCATCGCCGAAAGCTGCCCGCAATGCCTCATCGGGAGTGTATTTCCGATGAAAACGATAAAATTCGTAAACAGCAAGAAATCGACCGGTACGATCCTCTCTGTTCTGAAAATAACGCAGCAATGCCAACATAGCCTTTACACTGCGGGCATTACCAATTTGAAGAGCCTCGTTGGAAATAATATCGTAACGGTATCCGGAATTGGGATGCGCATCGGCATAGGCAAGCAATGTTTCGGCAACCTCCACCGCTTCGGCATTCGTACGTACCAAAATGGCGATATCCTTTAATGCAAAACCCTGATCTTGTAGTGATTCAATTTCCTTAGGAAGTCGATTCAATGCCTGTGATCTCCAATCGTCATCCTCATCTTCGGTATTCAGAAAAGTAAGACGAACAAACCCTTCATCAACATTTTTTTTGGGTGAAACTTGCTGACAAACATGCGTATAGACCTCCGTTATTTTTGTCCGAGCATAATGAATAAAATCACTTTCAGGCATTGTATCCAACGAACGGTTGTAGTCGTTCTGCAAAAGTGCGGCAGCACTACGAAAAAACGAATTGTTGAAATGCACGATTTTCGCATCGCTTCGCCAGTTGGTATCGAGCGAATGCGTACAAACATTTTCCGGCCCGAAATCGCGCACAATTTGCTCTTCGATCAAACGCCAATCGGAATTGCGCCACCGATAAATACTCTGTTTCACATCCCCCACCACAAGATTGAAATTTCCACCGGCAAGGCTTTCCTGCATCAGCGGACGAAAATTTTCCCATTGCATGGCGGACGTATCCTGAAATTCGTCGATCATATAATGTTCAAGCAGTGTACCCGTTTTTTCGTAAATAAAAGGCGTATCGCTGTCGTCGATCATCTTATTGAGCAACTCGGTAACATCAGAAAGAAACAACGTGCCGGTTTTCCGCTGT
>Ga0209537_1004033_pt1 | contig 12878 bp, 10 predicted proteins | sample BioPla4DNA1_FD_187698 | JGI IMG/M metagenome (GOLD analysis project Ga0209537, IMG submission 187698) | Biogas fermentation microbial communities from Germany - Plant 4 DNA1 (SPAdes) (version 2) | ecosystem: Engineered > Bioreactor > Anaerobic > Digestate | place: Bielefeld, North...
ATTCCCAGCAAACAGTAGTAGAAATTTTGGATGAGCAGGGGCGTATAGTGGAGGATGTGCCAATTAAAAGGGATTTGGGAGTGTCTGCATGGACAACTATTATGTATGGATGTAACAACTTTTGCACTTATTGCATAGTGCCATACGTTAGAGGAAGAGAGAGAAGCAGGAAACCTTCAGATATTTTAGATGAGATAAGAAAGTTAGCTGATGAAGGTTACAAAGAAGTTACCTTACTTGGCCAAAACGTAAACTCTTATGGAAAGGATTTAGATACTGATTACTATTTCCCCAATCTCTTAAGAGATGTAAATAAAATAAATGGTATAGAGCGAATTAGGTTTATGACATCCCACCCTAAAGATTTAACTAAGGATTTAATTATGGCCATAGCGGAATCAGAAAAGGTGTGTGAACACTTACATCTACCAATTCAATCTGGTAGTAATAGAATCTTAAAGATGATGAATAGACGTTATACTAGGGAGGACTATCTGGAACTAGTAAATGAAATTAGAAATGAGATACCCGATATTGCTATTACTACTGACATAATTGTTGGATTCCCAGGTGAGACTGAAGAGGATTTTGCTGATACTTTAGATATTGTGAAAAAAGTCAGATATGACTCAGCCTTTACCTTTATGTATTCTATAAGGACTGGGACCCCTGCTGCTAAAATGGATGATCAGATAGATCAAGAAGTAAAAAAAGAACGACTTCAAATTCTCATGGATCTGCAAAATCAGATAAGTAAAGAAATTAACGCAAAAGCTTTAGGCAGCACTGTAGAAGTGTTGGTTGAAGGGTTGAGTAAAAATAAGGATGATATGTATAGCGGTAGAACCCGACAAAATAAGCTAGTGAATTTTGAAGCGGATCATGATGTAACAGGAAAGATAGTAAAAGTAAAAATCACTAATCCAAAAACTTGGACCCTTGAAGGAATCATGGTATAATTAGGTATGGATAGAATACCAATGGGAGGATATCTATGTCTAAATTAACCCCAATGATGCAACAATATATGCAAATTAAAGAGCAATATAAAGATGCTCTTCTTTTTTTTAGATTAGGCGATTTTTATGAAATGTTTTTTGAAGATGCAATAATTGCCTCTAAAGAGCTTGAGATTACTCTAACAGGTAGAGATTGTGGTTTACCGGAAAGGGCTCCTATGTGTGGAGTCCCATATCATTCTGCCGAAGGCTATATAGCTAAACTTATTGAAAAAGGATATAAAGTAGCTATTTGCGAGCAATTACAGGATCCTTCCGAAGCAAAGGGTATTGTTGAACGGGATGTGGTTAGGGTTATCACACCTGGTACCCTATTAGAATCCTCCATGTTAGATGAAAAAACCAATAATTATATCTTATCCTTTATAAGGGATGGAGAAATTTTTGGTTTGTCGTGGGCGGATATATCTACAGGAGAGTTCTATGTTTGTGAAGTCCTAGAAAATGAGAAAGGCTCAGAAAAAGTAGTAGATATAATATCCGGTATTATACCAAGTGAGGTAATTATGCAAAAGGATGTTGAAGATGATGTTGCGTTTATTGAAAATAGTAGAATCAATTTTACCATTACACCATATGATACATGGGCCTTTGAGTACAACACAGCTTACCAAAAACTAATTAACCATTTTAATATATACTCACTAGAAGGCTTTGGTTGTGAGCATATGTCTATTGGTATCAGCGCAGCTGGTGCACTATTGAGTTATTTGAGTGATACTCAAAAAAACTCCCTGAAACATATTACTGCCCTTAAACCTTACCATACTAAATCAACCATGTTATTGGACATAGCAACCCGCCGGAATTTAGAACTTACTGAAACCATAAGGAGCAAGTCTAAGAAGGGCTCATTGCTTTGGCTGCTTGATAAGACCAATACAGCTATGGGAGGACGAGTTATAAGGCAATGGATACAACAACCTCTTACCAATTCACGACTTATAATAGAGAGGCTGGATGGAGTAGAGGAGCTGTATAATAATCCTGTAGCTATGGAAGAGCTTAGACTTAACCTAAAAAAGATTTATGATTTAGAGAGACTAATAAGCAGGATCTCCTATGGAAATGCCAATGCAAGGGATCTTATATCCCTCAAACAATCCCTTGCTATGCTTCCAAGTATAAAGCAAATATTAGCTCAGTTTAAGTCCAATATACTTAGTAGCTTTTATAATGAATTGGATACCCTGCAAGATATTTTTGAGTTGATAGAAGTTTCTATTGATGAAAATCCACCTATAACCTTAAGGGAAGGTTCTATAATTAAAGATGGATATAATGAACAGTTGGACAAGTATCGGCAAGCTATGACCAAAGGGAAAGACTGGCTGGCAGAACTGGAAACAAAGGAGAGGGAAAGAACTGGAATTAAAAACTTAAAAATTGGATTCAATAAGGTATTTGGTTATTATATAGATGTTACTAAATCCTATTATGATCTAGTTCCCGACGATTATATAAGAAAACAGACCCTGGCTAATTCAGAAAGGTATATAACACCAGAACTAAAGGAAGTAGAAGATACGATTCTAGGAGCTGAAGAAAAAAGCGTAGCATTAGAATATAAACTATTTGTTGATATACGTGAAAGGATTGCCGCTCAAGTAAAACGGATTCAAAAAGCAGCGCAAATAATATCCCAATTAGATACTTTGTGGTCTTTAGCCCGTGTAGCACAGGAGAATGATTACGTAAGACCCCATATTGATGACGGAGATGTAATTGATATCAGAGATGGTCGTCATCCCGTTGTAGAAAAAACCTTGCCCAATGAGCTTTTTGTACCCAATCATACCTATTTAGATAACGGGGAAAATCAAGTAGCCATTATAACTGGCCCTAATATGGCGGGAAAGAGCACATATATGAGGCAAGTAGCCTTAATTGTACTGATGGCGCAAATTGGTAGTTTTGTACCCGCAAGCAAGGCGCGTATAGGAATTGTGGATAGAATTTTTACAAGAGTAGGAGCCTCTGATGATCTATCAGCTGGTCAAAGCACTTTTATGGTTGAAATGAGTGAATTAGCTAATATACTTCACAATGCAACTCCAAAAAGCATACTTATTTTGGATGAGATCGGGAGAGGGACTAGTACTTACGATGGGCTTAGCATTGCTTGGGCAGTAGTAGAATATATTTGCAAGGAAAATAGTTTAGGATGCAAAACCCTGTTTGCCACTCACTATCATGAGTTAACGGAATTAGAAGGAAAGCTAAAGGGTGTAAAAAACTATTATATAACTGTAAAAGAGCAGGGAAATGATATTATATTCCTAAGAAAAATTGTAAGAGGAGGGGCTGAAAAAAGCTTAGGAATTCAAATTGCTAGATTGGCTGGACTACCACAGAAAGTAATTGATAGGGCTGCAAATATTTTGAAAAAATTGGAAGAGGTGGACATACAGAGGGACAGAAAGGTTGTGGAAGTACAAGAAAATGATATGCAGTTATCCTTTTTCCAACCAAAGCCCTCAGAAATTGAAGAGGAGCTTAGAAATGTTGATATACTAAATATAACTCCTATTGAAGCTATGAATATATTGAATCGACTTGTGCAAAAATCTAAAGAAATCAAGGAGCTGTAAGATGAACCAAATACTTATCTTAGATGAAAATACCATAAATAAAATAGCAGCGGGAGAAGTAGTGGAGCGGCCAGCCTCCATAGTAAAGGAGCTGGTTGAGAATTCTATTGATGCAGGCAGTACTGCAATTACCATCGAAATTAGAGACGGAGGCATATCCTATATTAGAGTAGCTGATAACGGAAGAGGCATGAGTTTTCAGGATGCTAGGCTTTCCTTTGAAAGACATGCTACTAGTAAGATTAGTACAGCCGATGATTTACAAAATATAGATACTCTGGGATTTAGAGGTGAGGCGTTAGCTAGTATTTCAGCAGTTACTCAGTTAGAGATGATTACTCGCGAAAAGGAAAGTGTATCCGGTATACACATTGTTAATCATGGTGGTAAGATTGTATCAGAAAAAGAAATAGGTTGTCCTGAGGGTACAACCATCATAACTAAGAACCTTTTCTTTAATACTCCCGCTAGGCTTAAGTTTCTTAAATCTTCAAGAACAGAAACTGCTCATATAAGTGATTTGGTAGGTAAGTTAATTCTTGCACATCCGGAAATATCTTTTAGATATATAAATAATGGAAGGACCATCTACTATTCAACTGGAGATGGAGATCTTAAAAATGCTATTTTAAGTGTATATGGCAAGGATGTAGTAGACCAGCTTATCCCAGTAGAACCAACTGATAATCTATCAGGCATAAAATTATGGGGTTATTTGGGAAAACCTTCGTTAGCCCGAAAAAACCGTAATTTCCAATCCTACTATATTAATGGTCGATATGTAAAGAGTAGTTTGTTGGCAGAATCTATTGAGACAGCCTATAAGCCATATCTTACAGTAAATTTGTTTCCATGGGTGGTTCTTCATATAGAGATTGATCCAAGTGCTATAGATGTGAATGTTCACCCAACAAAAACTGAAATTAGATTTAGGGAGGAGGAGCAAATCAAACAGTATATTCAGCAATACATAGCTGAAATCCTAAAAGAAAATCCTTATATACCCGTTTTGAGAGAAGATCCCATAAGCCCCTTAAGCATTAATGAGAATTCAAGTACGACAATGGATGATGCACAAGATAGTGAGCAATTAGAGGTGTTTTCATCTATTTCTACTGATTCAACTAGTTTCTCAGTTGATAAACCATCAAGAAATATTTATATTGTTGACTCAAATAAGACATCTTCTGTTGTAAATACTATGAAGCCTAAGAGTAGTATTGATGAAGATAACATTAGCACTGCCAGTATGAATTATAGGTACCAAGATAATAATATCAGTAGGAACATTGCTATTCCTCTCAAAATAGTAGGTAAGATTTTTTCAACATATATAGTTGTTGAGAGTCAAGAACAATGTTTTTTAGTGGATCAGCATGCTGCTCACGAGCGCCTGCTATTTGAGAAATACAAAAAAATGTTATCAGAACAAGACGTTTTGACACAGCAATTACTTCCGCCAGTGATTATTGAAGTCACCCATGCCGAACAAATTATAATTAATGAATCTTTGGACTTATTTCAGTCCTTAGGTTTTGAAATAGAAAGCTTTGGTGGAAGAGCTTATGCTATTCGGGGTGTACCTATGATATTGGGAAATAGTAATGTAAAGGAGTTTTTCCGTGAGCTGATGGATAATACTGAAGAATATAAAAAAGGTTCTAATTATAATCTTAAAATCGATGATATAATCAAAATGTCTTGTAAAGCAGCTGTAAAGGCAGGGGATAAGTTATCAGAAAGAGAGATTTTGGCGCTACTTAAGGATCTAATTGATAAGAAGGTACCCATGACTTGCCCTCATGGAAGGCCAATAATGATTTCAATTACCAAAAAGCAGCTAGAAAGGACATTTAAACGAATACAATAAATCTATTACTTACTAGGGAGAAGTTTTATGAGTAAGATACCTTTAATTGTAATTTTGGGACCTACAGCAGTAGGCAAAACTGAAATTTCTATTGAAATAGCTAAGCTGATGAATGGGGAAATTATATCTGCTGATTCTATGCAGATTTATAAATACATGGATATTGGAACAGCTAAACCCAGTGTAGAAGAAAGGCAAGGGGTCCCTCATCATCTGTTGGATGTTGTCTATCCAGATGAGAATTTTAATGTTGCTTTATATAAAAATCTTGCTACTAAAAAAATTAAAGAAGTATATAGTAGGGGTAAATTACCTATAGTAGCCGGAGGAACCGGATTATATATTAATTCTCTTATATATCCTTTAGACTTTACTGATGCCCATGAAGATAAGAGATATCGTGAAAAATTAGAAAGGGAAATGGAAGAGAAGGGTAAAGGTTACCTATATAACAAACTAAAGCTTGTAGATCCACAAACAGCCGACAGGCTTCATCCAAACGATGTTCGACGTATAATTAGAGCTTTAGAGGTATATCATATTACCGGCAAACCTATGTCTGAGTATTACGGACGCGATATTAGAAGGAATGACCAGTACTCTATAATATTAGTAGGTTTAACTATGGATCGAGACAGGCTTTATAATAGAATAAATAAACGGGTCGACTTGATGGTGGAAAATGGTTTGGTAGATGAGGTTAAATGGCTTATGGAAAAAGGTTATGATAGGCACCTTAATTCGATGCAGGGCCTCGGTTATAAGGAAATCATACAGTATTTATTAGGATGGCGCACCCTAGAGGAAGCCATTTATATATTGAAAAGGGATACTCGTCGCTTTGCCAAACGACAACTTACTTGGTTTAGAAGATTGACCCATGTCAACTGGATAGAAATAGATAAATTTGAGGATAAAGAAGAATTGATAAAACATATATGTGATTGTGTTATGGGAAAAATTGAAAATCAAGTATAAGGAAAATTAGCTTTTAATACTATAAAATATGGTATATAATAGAAGTATGGTATGAATGTAAAAATAAGTAAGAAGGGTGGCTTTGAAAATAATGAATAAGGGAGCAATTGTTTTTCAAGATATATTCTTAAATCAAGTGCGAAAGGATCACATACCTGTTACTATTCACTTGATAAATGGCTATCAAATCAGGGGCATGATTAAAGGCTTTGATAACTATGTTTTAATTGTAGAAAGTGAAGGTAAGCAAATGATGCTATATAAACAAGCCGTTTCTACTATAACCCCTTCTAGAGCAGTACCTTTAAATAGTGATAGCTAATTACGGAGAAAAGCAATAATCATATTTACATAGCTTATGAGTATAAGGAACCAATTAAGGTTCCTTTTCAATGTTCTTAATTATTACATGTAAAAAAAGATATAGATATAGATTATGAAAGAAAACGTTAATTACTATCATAATTGCAAAGATCATTTTATTATAAGGAGCGCGTGAACATACTATGAAAAATAAAATTTTGAATCTAATAAATAAGGCACAACAAGAACTATCTGGAGAATTTGAAAAGATAGATAAATTGGCAGAGTATAATCAAATTCGAATTCTTGAATATATGAAAGAATGCAATATAAGTGAAAGACATTTTATACCTTCCACAGGTTATGGATATAGCGATGAAGGTAGAGATCAGCTGGAGGAATTATATGCTTTAGTTTTTGGAGGTGAGGATGCCCTAGTAAGACCCCAATGGGGTTCAGGAACTCATGTAATAAGTGATGCCTTATATGCAGTTCTTCGCCCCGGAGATAATCTTATGTCTATAACAGGCAAACCTTATGATACTTTGGAGGATACTATCGGTTTTGAACAAAACAGTTTAGATAATGGATCTCTTAAGGATTGGCATATTACATATAGTCAAGTAGATTTAGATGTTAATGGTCAAATTGATATTGATAAAGTTTTTAAAGAACTAGCTGATAAGCCCAATACAAAAGCGATTCTAATACAGCGTTCAAGAGGTTATGAATGGAGACCTTCAATATCTGTTGAGGATATGAAAGAGCCTATAAAGAAAATAAAACAAAAATACCCAGAAATATTTATTATTGTAGACAATTGTTATGGAGAATTTACGGAAAAAATAGAGCCAAGTCACTTAGGAGCAGATTTAACAGTGGGATCTTTGATAAAAAATCCAGGAGGTGGGCTTGCACCGACAGGCGGATATGCAGTAGGAACAAAGCGGGCCATAGAGCTGATGTCCTATAGATTAACTTCGCCTGCTGTGGGAAGAGAAGTAGGCTCTTATGCTGCTTCATATTTACCTTTTTATCAAGGCCTTTTTATGGCACCTCACATTGTAGGACAAGCACTAAAAGGAGCTGTATTAGTAGCTAGAGTGTTTGAAAAACTAGGTTATGAAGTATTGCCCAATTGGAAGGAAGATAGGTCAGATATAATTCAATGTATTCGATTTAATAGTGATAAGGAATTGATAGCCTTTTGCCAAGCAATTCAAGGTGCTTCTCCTGTAGACAGTCACGTAACCCCTTATCCATGGGACATGCCTGGGTACAGTCATCAGGTGATTATGGCAGCAGGAACCTTTATACAAGGCGCATCCATTGAATTAAGTGCTGATGCTCCCATAAAAGCACCATATACAGCTTATCTACAAGGCGGTCTTACCTTCACTCATGTCAAATATGCTTTAATATCTGCTATATCAAAACTTTGTGATCAAGGTTTTATAGTTTTATAATCTTACTACCAAAAATAAATTGAGCCCGCAAATCCTGTCCTCTAACACTCTAACAGAGGAGAAGATTTTAGCGGGTTTTTTATTTATTTAAATAAGCGGATTACTCCAATAACCTTTCCTAATATATGCACATCCTTAACAATAATAGGATCCATGTAAGGGTTTTGAGGTTGCAGTCTGATATAATCAGATTCTTTATAAAAACTTTTTACTGTTGCTTCGTCTTCAATTAGGGCAACCACTATGTCGCCGTTCTCAGCATAGGATTGTTGTTTAACGATTACATAGTCTCCGTCCAATATCCCGGCTTCTATCATACTTTCTCCGCTAACGGTTAGCATAAAGACATTGCCATTATGTAAATATTCAGCGGGCAGAGGGAAGGTATCTTCGATATTTTCTACAGCTAGGATTGGCGTACCTGCAGTTACTTTTCCTACTATAGGAACATCTACCAGCTCTTTTTTTGCAATAGGTGTTTCTTGATCGAGAACCTCAATAGCTCGAGGTTTAGTTGGATCCTTACGAATTAGGCCGGCTTCTTCCAATTTTGTTAAATGATTATGAACAGTAGAGGTTGATTTTATACCTACCCCTTGACAAATTTCCCTAACAGAGGGAGGATAGCCTTTTTCAGCAACCATTTGTTTTATGAAGTTTAAAATAGCCCTTTGGCTGTCATTTATATCATTAGGCATTGCGTACACCTCATTTTTTATTTTAGTTATATTATAGCACAAGCTTCTACATACTTCAAACAAATGTTCGGGCTTGCTGTAAATTCTTATTGTTTTTTCTTGACAAGGAACATATGTTTGGATATAATTTAGGTAACGAATGAACATATGTTCTAGGAGGAATAATATGAGCCAAGTACATAAGACATATAAAAAACGGATTATAGTCATAAATAGAGCACGCCTAATAATATTTATATCTATGTTGTTGATCCTCATATATCCTGCTATAATGTTTGCTGTAGGGAGACCCTCAAACGATATCCAGGAAACTTATATTAAAGTATATGTGGAACCTGGGGATACTCTTTGGAGTATAGCAAAAACTTATTTGCCATCAGAAACTGATATTCGGGATTACATTAATAACATCAAAAAAACCAATCATTTACATTCTTCTTTGATTAGAGAAGGGGACTATATATTAGTACCAGTAACTATACAACCATAAATCATACACAGACAATGAGAGATAAATACACAAAAAAAGAGGGAGGTTAATCCTCCCTTAATTTTATTATTCTTGCAGCTAATCGGCGTTTTTCTTCACTTATAGCCGCATAATGCTTTCTTGTAGTATTAACATCTTTATGTCCTAAAACATCAGCTACCAAATAAATATCACCAGTTTCTTGGTATAAAGTAGTACCAAAAGTGCTCCTAAGTTTATGAGGGGTGATTCTTTTTAGGGGTGATACTATTTTTGCGTATTTTTTTACTAAATTTTGTAGGGCTCTGTGGCTTATTCTTTTTCTTTGTATGGAAAGAAAAAGGGCATCTTCATGTCCAGGTAAAGTTTTTATTTCCTTTCTTTCCTCTAAATAATTTAGTATGGCACCTTTTACTTCATTTCCATAGTATAGTATTTCTTGATTGCCACCTTTTCTGGTTACCTTAAAACTGTTATTATTAAAGTCAAAATCCGTAATATTAAGCCCTACGCACTCACTAATTCGAATTCCTGTGCCTAATAGAAGTGTTAGAATTGCCAAATCTCTAGATTTAGTGTATTTATGGTATCTTTGTTGAGTTGCAGTTAGCTTTTCTCCAGATTCTACAGCATCTAACAATTTTGCAACTTCATCAACCTCTAATCTAATAATAGGTTTCTCTGTAAGTTTAGGTGTATCCACTAATTGCGCCACGTTTCTATCAATCTTTTCTTTTTTAAAAAAATATGATAGTAGCGAACGAACAGAGGCTAGTTTCCTAGCTTTACCCATTTCACTGTTTTGTCGTTCTTCTTCATTATTGTGATTAACATAATAGGTAGTATATTCCAGATATTTTTCGATATGTATTACTTGAATTTGATTTAAATGCTCTAGGGTAAAGCTTGAAGGGGGGAGACCTTGAAAAATATCAATCTCTTTAGTTAAGAAATCGAAAAATATTCTTAAATCATAAGCATAGTTAATTCTAGTTAGAATAGAGGTAGTATGTTCAATTCCACGAAAGTATTCCTCACAAAAGATTGGAAGGTCAGCTATAAGCTGACGAAGTCTTTTGGTATTTCGTTGTTGCTCTTTAATATAATAAGAATTACTAGACATACAAACACGCCCTTTTTAACTTAATGCAAAATTAAACATAAAACAAATAGAAGTTTAATAAACGAGAAGCAAGGTCAATAGTTATTAGCTAAAGAATTTAATTATTTATTAATGCATATTTGAATTATTCAAAAAGCACCCAGAAGTATTGGATCAGTTAACTACAAGAAAATTATACCACTTTCAAAGAAAACTTGCAATACTTTGCTTAAAACTTGTCTTTTGCGCATAGTAATATTAAGCCCTATTCTTTTAAAAAATTACTATTTTTGTTATCCCTGTATATTAAAATTAATCCTGCAACTTAAGTTGATTTGTAACTTTAAAATGTACCTTTGCTACCTTCTTTATGGCATCTAAGCCATACTGCTCAGCAAACTTTTTAGCCGCAACAACCACTTGTGTTGACGCGCCTTTAGGCAATTCAATTTGATACTGAGCTTCCAGATCAGATATTTTTTCAACAAAGGTATTTCTAGCTATGATGCTAGCTGCTGCAACTGCAATATTTTCTTCAGCCTTTGTTCTTTGCATTAGCTGTATTTTTCTGCCTTTTGACATTAAAGCCTCTTGTATTAACTCAGGCTTTCCAAATTGATCAGATAAAGCATATTTACAATCTACACGCTCTAAAAGATTTTCAATTACCCTAGCGTGCCCCCAAGCTAGTAATTTATTGAGATTTTTTATAGAATCATAAAGTTGATTATATCTTTCGTTGGAAATAATTACTATATCGTAAGGGCAAGTATTTTTAATAATTTTAGCTAATTCGCTGATTTTTTTATCTTGGATTTTTTTACTATCAGTAATCCCTGCTTGCTTTAATATTATACTAGTTTTTTCATCAACATAAACCCCAGCGATAACCAAAGGACCGAAATAATCTCCTTTCCCTGATTCGTCTATACCGATTATTCGTTGGGGGTCTTGGGATATAATATTATTGTCATTATTATTTAGCTCTTCAGCTTGTTTGATAGTTTGATCTTTAGATGGCTCAAAAAATTCTTTTTCTATTATGTTGTCAATAAATACCCTAAAGTCATTATCCTTAATTTGTGATGAATCTAATCGTATACCCTTTTTGCTCTGGTATATTCGAAATATTCCCTTTTGCTGCTGAAGAGTTATTTGAAATTGAATACCATAATTTATTACTTTTTTATTATCTATTTGGCATCCCTTTGATTCTAAGATTTCTTTTATGGAATTAAAACATTCATATTTGTCCATGTTTCATTTCATCCTTTAGTTGTATTTATAATCTTATAAATGACATAGATATATTATTTTTTATTGTCCTTATTACTTATCTCTTCTGCTTTTAAAGCACAATTTCGTACTGCTTCTATAATACTTCCCCTGAAGCTATTCTTTTCCAATGTATATATGGCTTCTATGGTAGTTCCGCCAGGAGAACATACCATATCCTTGAGAATACCTGGATGCTGTTCCAGCTCTAAAACCATTTTAGCAGCGCCTAAAACCGATTGAGCAGCCATTCTATAAGCTTGATCGCGAGGCAAGCCCATGAGCACCCCTCCATCAGCAAGGGCTTCTATAAGCACATAGATATAGGCTGGACTACTTCCACTAATAGCTGTTACAGCATCAATAAGGTATTCTTCTACTTCCTCTACCCTTCCCAGTGATGAAAATATTAAATTGACTATTTCCTTTTGATCATTATCTATTTCTTGATTAATACATATAGCAGTCATTCCTTCTCCTACTAGGGCAGGAGTATTAGGCATAACTCTAACAATCTTACATTTGTTATCTATTTTTTTCTTTATGTAATCAGTTGATATACCAGCTGCAATGGATATAAGTAAGTGTTCATGGGTAATCTGGTTAGAGATTTCATTTAATAGACTATCATACACATGAGGTTTAACGGCTATAATCAAAACTTTGCAATTTCTAACTAAATCTATATTGCTCTCAACTGGAATCACACCTGTTTTATTTGTTATTGTAGAAAGTTTGTTGGAATCAATATCATATACATATATATTTTCTGGAGAAATTACTTCTTTTTTTAGGATTCCTTCTATAATAGAAGTTGCCATATTTCCAGCGCCGATAACACCTAAATTCCACTTAAGCATCCACTACCATCTCCAATTCTTTTTTATATGTCGATTATACCATATACATAGTAAAGTTGCTGTAAAATTTTTTGATAAAAACGTGTCAATAACCTGTGAAAATGTCACCTAAAAAATCATAATTTTATTCTATGAAAATGTCACCTTTGAGATATAATTTTGCTTTTTAAGTAACGAGTTAGAAATAACGCCAAGAGAAAAATCATGAAAGTAAGATAAGATGGAAAAGTGAATTTTTTCGCTAAGT
>Ga0209537_1004036_pt1 | contig 12877 bp, 14 predicted proteins | sample BioPla4DNA1_FD_187698 | JGI IMG/M metagenome (GOLD analysis project Ga0209537, IMG submission 187698) | Biogas fermentation microbial communities from Germany - Plant 4 DNA1 (SPAdes) (version 2) | ecosystem: Engineered > Bioreactor > Anaerobic > Digestate | place: Bielefeld, North...
CGTGACCGAGCAGGGGGCGATCCCGCCGGAGCTCGCGTTCACGGTGATCCGGGATTACCTGGGGTGGAAGGTCGAGGAGCTGCGGTAGGCCCGGATCGCGTGCCAAATCCCCTCGATTTTACCGGCCGCGCTCATCCCCCTGCAGACGAGAGTATTCACCTCGCCGTCTACTGGAGAGGAGAGTCGGCAAGGCTTTTTGCGCTTGTTTTGTTCCAGGTAGAAATTATCCCACTGCTGTGTGGTCCAGAGCATCAGAGGACATCAGTACCCGAGAGGTGAGTGCGTAGAGTACCGTCCGGCCGTCACGATTCGCTTCGACGAGTCCGTCTGCGGCGAGCCTCTGCAGGTGCCAGGCAATTGTGGAGCGCGAGATGCCGATGATATCGGCAATCTCCGACTGCGTGATGCCGGGTTTTTCAAGGAGAAGGGTAAAGATCTGCCGACGTGTTCCGTTCCGGAGGTGCAGGCACACGGCCTTCTCGGCCATGTCATAGTCCCCGTTTCGGAAGTAGCCCACCCTGCCGTCTCGATGCAGGATACTGACCAGACTGGCCTCCCGGAGGCGAGAGAGGTGGTAACGGATCGTCCCCCGGTTGATCCTGGTGATACGGGCAATCTCCGCGGGCGCGATCCCGGGGTGGTCCCGGATGCAGGCGTAGATCCGAGACCGTTTCTTGTTGTCCGGGGGGCAACGTGAGGTCCGGTAGCCGAGGTAAGCCGTGACTCCGACGGAATAGACGAGCTCGACGGGCACCGCAAGGAGCGGGCAGTGGATGAGGAGGACGATGGTGAGGAATTCCGACGGCGAGTAGGCCTGCCAGACCGGCACGAACCACTCGTCGTCGATGTAGGTCACGTCCGTGGGGAGTTCGGCAGGGCCTGGTTCGACGATGATCTTTGCTGCCGCAGGGCTCCAGAGGACGAGCTGGGCCAGGGTCAGAAAGAGGAATGGAAGTGTCTTCCCATACAGTTCAACCCGCATCGGCAACGGACTCCTTCGGGATTAATACCCCACGTTCAGCGTGTACTCCGTCCCCTCCTCCGGAACGTCTTCCCCGAAGATCAGGAATTTCCACGTGCCGGACGGCAGGGAACCGGATCCTGAGAGGGTGAGAGAGATCTTCTCGTCCGTTCTCCCGTCGGCAGCATCCCGGTACGGGCCGAGCGCGGCGCTGCCCGGCGGAGTTATGGTCAGGGCAAGAGAATCGGTTCCGGAATGCTGGTGTCCGCTCCAGTCCAGGTTGACCACAATGGTTCTCACGTCCGACGGCACCGGCTTCTGGGCGGTCTGGTACTCGCCCGGGTATATCGTGCCCCCGATTGATCGGAGGAGATCCACGCTGTCGCTCACATCGCCGGCGGGCGTTACGGCAATCCCGGTGGCGGGCGTGCAGGGCAGGGCTGCAGCGCCGGAGACGAGGAGGAGACCGGCAAGCAGGGCAACAACGGAAATCCTTTCTCCAACGTGCGTACTGCGCTTCGTTATGCTCATGATATCGTCATGCACTACGTCCGAACCCCCGACCTTAAACTTTCTGTGCTGAGCATCGAATTGTCATCAGAGAGTTTCCAGCACCGTTTTCATTGAATCAGCATCTGATTCCTGCAATAAGGGCAGTGTGGAGACTTTCCAGTGGAAGTTGTCCCTGGGCGCAATCCCGAAGACCGGAACGGTATTCAGGATTAAGAATGAGGAATCTTCCAGGGATGACAAAACCAGGCAGTTTTACTGGCGCCTCGGGAGGACCCGACATGCGGCGAGGGGGTTGTGCGCGCTCATCAAGGAGGCCGTGAACCCTGGCTGGTTCTTCGCAGTGCTGACACTAATGGTTCCTCCGAAGCGATCCTTGAGGGTACGCTCGGCAGGATCGGTCGAGCGTTGCGGCCCTGGCCATCTATCCGGTCGTCTTCTTCGCCGTCGCGTACACGAGGCTCATGCGGATGGATATCCGGTGACGGCGGGAGGTGGGACTGCCCGGTACGTGCAAGGCTGGTGCACGCGCATCGCCGGCCCGTCGCGCGGCCGGGCCGGATGTGCGCCCGCAAAATCGCTGAATTCCTGGATCAGGGGGAAGTATCGCGAACTTCGGCCCGAAGCAGACCCTCGTGCCCCTGAGAGGGCGCAGGGTCAATTTCCCCTGGAAATCGGCCGTACTGCTCGTGAACAGCAACCATCGCTGTAAATCGAGGAGAACCGATGAGCCAGGGACATTGACGACAATTCGACGGTGAGCACAGAAACGTTAAAGGGAGCAACGCCGACGCCTCCATTGGCGATACCGCCTGCGGTATCCCGCGGGGGCCGGGGCCCTCGATTGGCATCGTGTCCCGACCCCCACAGCGTGCCCGGAGGGCAATGGTGCTGTTGGCATCTGGAAGGGATAGTCGTTGCGGTACCGTAGTTCTCCGGGGTACGCATGAGAGGAGGAATGGAACCATGAAAACAAGATCTCTTTCCGGAATCGGCGCCCTCATCGTGGCGTTGCTGTTCGTCGGCGCGATCTTCGTGCCCGCAGCGAGTGCAACACAGGAGAATGATTCCCTTGTGGGTGAGGGAGATACGAATTATGATCAGATCGCTTCTGCTCAAAAAACGTTGCGAATAACCCCTGAAACCCCAGGAATGTCAAAAGAGGAATTTGTAGCTTATTCCAAGAGAATGGAGCAAAAATACGGATCGGAGAATGTTACTGCACTAAAATCGCATATTGACAGATTTGTTCAGAGTTCTCCTGGCTTGCCGGATATAACACGGAATCTCCAGTATGTGACAGCTTGGAATGAGCATTTGGAAGCTAAAAATGATGACGGGGTTGTCATGGCAAGTTCTGACAACGTGCTGAGTCTCTATAAGTTAGATGTGACCGATGAACAGGGCAGAGATCATTATTACTGGTGGCAGTGGAGCGCAGCGCAGAATCGCGAAGATGTCTGGATGGGCGATGATTCGAACCTCAAAAACTTCTGGAACCGGGTAAAGTTCGAAGATTCGACATCTAACCTGTTAATTTATTCCCCTGACTCAGATCTCATCGGGAACGAAGATACTGTGACGGTAGGTCTCGGAGCCGAGTATAAGGGTGTAGGGTGCAGCATTAGCAAGGACTTCGTGCTCCATCAGGACAAGATCAGGCCGAAGCCAGGTGAATGCCAGGTGGGAAGCGCCGGGAAGTATGCGGTCGACTGGGTTGGAGATTATGAAGGGACGCAGTCAATCTATGGAGCCTGCGAAGAGAGGCGGCCACCTGGTGGGCTATAGGGCTTGTGGTGCGTACCGGCAAAAGCGGTGCAGTCGACGCCCTTGGTCTCATCGATCAGGAGTGAGCCCCCGGAAAGGTATTCGGCGCGCATCGGCCCGTTTTCTGCGCTGACCGGCGCCATTGCCATACAGACCAGGAGCAGGCCGATGACGGCAACAGCACATGATCCGAACAAATTTTTTGTTTCATGATTTTCTCACCTTCTTTCATGCGTACCCCGGAGAACTACGGAACCGCAACGGCTATCCCTTCCGGACGCCAACAGCCCTATTGCCCTCCGGGCACGCTGTGGGAGCCGGGATACGAGACCAATCGAGCTTCCCGGCCCCCGCGGGATACCGCATGCGGTATCGCCGATGGAGACTTAGCCGTTATCCTATATACCATTTCTAGGACAATCATCAGAACGTCGGGGCACCCGAAGGTTTCGGATCGGAAAAAAGGATGGCTCTCCCGGCAACGAAGTCTGGTGCTCCGGCATCCCCTCCGGAGACCGGCGGTAGGCGAGGTGCGCGCATCCTAGGTTGGGCCCATCTCTGCCGTCACCGGATGTCCATCCGCATGAACGTAACATACGCGGCAGAGAAGAATACACATGGCAGAGCAATGAGTGCAACAACATTTGCCCAGATCCTGTCGAGAATTTCATCCAGGCCGGGTTGTGTCTCCGGAGGCCCTTCAACGAAGGAGTATGGATTGTTATCCATGGTCACGGCAATCTTCGGATCGGTAACAGCAAGTGCAGTTTTTTGGTAATTGACGTTCGGAGAGAGCAAATTGATCAGAGATGATGCGGCAGCCCGTCCCTCCCAGTAAGACTGCATTTCTCGCTCATACTGCTCAAATTCACTGGAATCGATGTTTTTAGAGATGTAATGAGAGCCCTGGGCATCGGCAGGAAGAGTGGGTGGCGAACCGGCAATCATCTCGGCGGCCGTCCAGCCTAAGATTGGTACGGCTGATGAGAGGAGCAGAAAGATTGCAAGGGTGGATATGAGGGCTGTTCCGCTGTCCGGCGCGACGGTGGACATCATGAGAGCAAGCGAGAAGTAGGTCAGGACGAACATCGTAGATATACCAGCGAACAGCAGGATTGCACAGAGTTCGTCGGCGGTCGGAATAATGCCCATAATGAGGAGGATGGCAACCGATACTGCTATCGTCGCACCGAGGGCGATCGCCAGTACCAGGGCGCTGGCGATTGCTTTTCCGTTCACAATCTCATCCCTGAACACCGGGTGGGAGAGAAGAGTTCTGAGTGATCGTGTCTCCTTTTCCTTCGATATAAGGTCAAAGCCCATGGCGATGCCCAGGAAGACCCCGAACATCACAAAGTAATCGGTCATCTTTGTAAAAATTATCAGGGACGAGGGTATTTCTGGCATATATCCCGGTATCTGGGTATCGGAAGAGATGGACTGCATCCGCTGTGCGTACGATGCGAGCATATTGTTGTATTGGTCTGCCCCATCGTGTACGCCGATCACGGATATGATCAGGAACAATGCAAATATAGTGAGGAAGCGTCGGTTGGTTAACTGGTCGACAAACTCTTTCTGCAGCACGACGAACAAGCCTGAAGTCACGGAAAGCCACCCCTGGCAGCGAGCGACGAGAGCGTAATAGTCCTGCACCGCCGCGGACTGGAGGTCTGCATCGAGATCGCTGCACCATCATCCGGGCATCTCAATCCGGGCAACCGAGACCAGTTCGTCCGAATAAACCATCTCTTTATCGGAGAATGTTTGATATCTGTCATTTTTCACCCAAAATCCGATTATCATCGCAGATCGATCCGCATGAACCGCACATAGGCTACGGCAAGGAAGATCGCCGGGAACGCAACGAGGGCAACGACATTCTGCCAGAGCCGGTCCAGCAGTTCTCCGGGGGCGTGAGTCACCGCGTCCTCGCCATGATAGTCAACCAGAACCTCCACCACCGTCTCATACATCCCTTCATAGTTGCTGTTTGGGCTGAGCGCCAGGACTGCGTTTCTAACACCGTTGTACGTCCCGTAGTACCTGCTCTGCTCCTCCAGGTAGCTCTGCATCCCCTCCGGCAGGGCGTCCTCCGGGAGCGGTTCGGGGAGGGGGCCGGCGGCCAGACCGGCTGCATACCCGGCCGCGGTGGGAACGGCCGTCGAGAAGAGGATGAAGACCGCCATCGCCCAGGCAAGCGCCCGGCCGCCGTCTTCGGCAAACCCGGAGAACGCGACGGCGACGGCAAAATATGCCAGCAGGTAGAGGACCGTGGCCCCCCAGAAGAGCACCACCATCACCGCCGCGTAAGGCGTGACGGTGAACCCGGCGACGAGCATCGCGCCCAGCGCCAGGATGAACGGCACGGCGGATGCGAGCGCCAGCACGGCGGCGCCGCCCACGGCCTTGCCAGTGATGACCTCGTCCCGGAAGACCGGCCGGACGAGGAGCATCCGGAGCGAGCGGGTCGTCCGCTCCCCGGAGATGAGGTCGAACCCCACGGCGATCGCGAGAACCGGGCCGAAGAGGAGAAAATTCTCCCTGGGGGCCAGGAGGATATACATGGTCGACGGGATATAAGGGGAATTTGGCGGTATCGACGGGGGAACGGCGGCCTTCATCGCCTCCAGCTGAAGTGCATACCACTGCAATGAACTCGCGTAACTGGCAAGTCCGTCATGCAGGGCAAGGACGGTCAGGATGCCGAAGAGCGCGAGCACCAGGAGGAACGTCCGGTCGGTGAGGTGGTCGGCAAACTCCTTTCGCGCGATGATCGCGACACGGGAAAGATCGATTCTCATCGGGGCATCACCGGACATCCATCCTCTGGAACGCTATATAGGCGAGCACAAAGAGCGCGAGCGGCGCCAGAAAGAGCACCAGCGCGTTCTGCCAGAACCACGCGAGGGCATCCATCGGCCGGGTGCTCCCGTCGTCCGGGAGAAACACCCAGGAACCCCCGAGGAATGAATAGGCGGTGAGCCGTGGTTCAAGGGCGCTTGCTGCAACCAGCTTGTAGTTCCACTGCGGAGAAAAGACCGTCACGACACTCTCGATCAGATCGAGCCGGGCCTGATGCTCCTCTCGTTCGGAGGGGCTTGCTCCCGGGAGAGGATGAGCCCCGGCAAAGGTGTCCTTCGTAACCTCCCCCACCGCCGGAATTACGGCTGAAAAGATGAAGAACGCAATCAGTGCATACAAAAAGGCTTTCCCCGTCCGCGGAACCACCGTCGAGATTGCCAGGGCAAGGCCGAAGTAGAACGCCAGAAACGCAACCGTTGCAAGTGAAAAGAGCAGGATCGAGACCAGATCATCCGGGCCGGGCACGATCCCTTCAAGGAGGAGGACCGCCACCGAGGCGGCAATCCCGGCGGCGATGATCGCCGTCAGAGCAAGGAGGCCTCCGAGCGCCTTGCCGGTGATGACCTCGTCCCGGAAGATCGGCCGGACGAGGAGCATCTTCAGTGAGCCGGTCTGCCGCTCCCGCGAGACGAGGTCGAACCCCATGGCGATCGCCAGGATCGCCCCGGCGGTCGATATGGCCTCCGGGAGGGGGAAGTAGACGTCGGCGGCATTCGGCAAGCCAAGCATCGGCTCGTGAAAACCCCATTCGTCGATGACAGGATCGGCGTACGCCTCCTGGGCGTATCGATATCCGGCAAGGCCCTGCTGGAACGGGAGGACGCAGACCACGAGGAGCAGGACAGCGAGGACGAGGGACGTCCGGTTCGTCAGGTGGTCGGCAAACTCCTTGCGCACCACCGTCAGCAGGCCACCTCCGGTCAAGGAGTTGTTCCGGATTACGTGCATGGGGTATCACCGCTCATATGCTCACATTCAAAGGGGCAAAGGGACCGCTGTTTACAGGAAACAACGGTCCCAAGGCCAGAAGCATGAGGTCAGGCTATCTCACCTGGGTCCAGCCGTTCTGATTAAACCAGCTCTTCGATACGACACCGTTCTCGACCAGCGCACGGTATCCTCGGGCCTGGTAGTCGCCCGGCGCAGGATTGGAATACACCCCATATGCACCGGCGTCATCCACATTGTAATAGACCTCCATAGGAGTAATACTGACTTCCCTGGTGGTTGACGAGCTGTCAGTATGCCAGAGGCTTGCCTGGATATAGATCTCATCCATTACCTCGGTCACGTCGGTTTCAGCGTAGTACTGGATCCGGGTTGGCAACGTCTCTTTGTAAGACGTCGCATAGTCTGACGCCTGATATGCACTCACCGCAGGCACGGCAACCATGGCCACGAGTAACAGGGCCATGAGTACAGGCCTGATATAAGGACCTTTTTTCTGTGTCATCTTCGTTCCTCGGTTTTAGAAGGTACCCAAAGGAACACAGGACCACAATGGCTATCTCTTCCGAGCACCAATAGCCCTATCGCCCTCCGGGCACGCTGTGGGAGCCGGGGCACGACGCCAATCGAGTTTCCCGGCCCCGCGGGATACCGCGTGCGGTATCACCGATGGAGGATTCGCCGTTCTCCCATATACTATTTCTAGGACAATCATCAGCTCAACCGAGCACCCGACGGCCCCAGACATGAAAAACAAGTGGGCCTACAGGTATCGGAGCCCGTTACTCCGGCGCCGTACCCGGATGCCGGTTGCATGCAAAGCGCGCGCACCTACCCGTCACCAGCGGAAGTCGAGCATTGTAGCCTCGTTCATCAGAACCGAGAAGGCAAAAGTGTCTGAAAGCATCTTGTGGAGAAGACATGTCAACCGCAACTCTCAGGACTCCGAACTCATTCGGGAGGGCCCATCCATCGACATGTTACACCGAAACCCGGGCGGGTTCGGGACTGCTGTTCTGGTGGATCATCAATACGCGGGAATAATCGTCGGTGAGGGCATACCGCACGGACCGTCCCGCCCTTTCCGATCGTACAATTCCCAGATCTTCCAGATGCTTGACGTGCGTATATATCGTAGCCCTGGAGAGGCCCGACTCCTCTGCGAGTTCTTCGGTGCGTGCACCCTGATTCAGGTGGATCTGTAGTATGATCCTCCTCAGGCTGTCGTTCTCCATCGCGATGATAAGGGTCTCTTCCTCGGCCGAGTAACGTGAATCTGCGGGGAAATAATGAATTCTTCCTTTCTCCGGCACTGCCTTCAAAAGGCCCCCGGATACCATTACCCTGACGTGGTAATCAAGCGTCCCTCTCGCTACGGACATAGTCCTCAATAGTTCCCTGAAATGCAGCCCCGGGTTTGCCTTGATGAAACTGAGGATCTCAAGCCTCCGTGGGTTGTCCAGAGCATTTTCTCTACAGACCCTTCTGTACCCGAAGTATCCGACAGCCTTCAGGGGGAGAAGAGCTTCGATCGGGGCCGCCGTCAACTGGGGAAATATGCACAGCAACAGGAAGAGCCAGAGCGGGATGGGGTCGATCTCCTGCACCTTCTCGCCCGACATAGAGGTACCGGGCTCTTGTCCGACATTTCTCGAGGGCCGGACCGTGTATTCAGTGGCATCGGCGACAGACACCAGCAGCACCAAAAAGAGGACCGAGAGGGTGAGCAGCCGGAGAAGCCTGCCCGATCTAGTGCTGGTAGAGGTTGAGGGTGTATGATCTCTGAGAGGATACTTTCTCGCCGTATACATCGAAGGTCCAGGTCCCCTGACTTATATAACCACTATCCGGGTCAATGTCGATATGAATTTTTCCATTTACAGCGCCATCGGCGTTGTCGCGGAACGTGCCGATCTTACTACCCGAAGGGGCGTAGACGGTCAACGCCAGTGAGTCGGAGGTCGATCCCCAGTTCAGGTACACTTCGAGATATGCGACGCCGCTTCCGACGTAGAACTGGTGCCTGTTGGTCTCGCCCTGACTGACGGTGTCGGAGAGCCGCAGGGTCGTCACAGGGTCGTCCGACGTCGAAGGGCGAATCGTGTACCCGTCACCTTCCGTTGCCGACACGGGAGGCACGGCAAGGAAGGCAACGACGAGCAGCAGGACAAATGCCATGCGTTTTCTCTTTGCTGATGCCATGAAGAAGGATTGTGATCCGCGTTTTATGAGTTTTATGGGACAAACACCAATTCTATTCTCGCCTCTGCGCTCACTTTTCCCGGAGACGAACGTGTTAGAGGACTAACAAGACCGTATCGTGCCTGGAGCTGCCATATCCGAAGAGATTGATGCAGTACGGGCGTACCGGGGCGGCCTGCGCGCGGTGAACGCCGAGAGCGTCCCTGCACCGGATCAGTTGGAACATCTCTGCTCCTTCGGGCGCTGCTTTTGTCATCGGGCGGGGTTCCTCCCGGAAAGGGTCCGTTGCCGGCGGTGTTGCCTATAGCGATCCCGGGGTGCTAGCCCTGCTCTTTTCCAGAAAAGCCGCACGTCGAGTTGGTGTTTGTCCCAGAAAAGGTATATCTCAAAACTGACCAGTGAACACTTGTAGGTGCCGCAGGCGGCGCCTGCACCAGTGCGGAGGTCCACCCGACCAGTAGCGAATTGGATGGGTGAACGTCCCGCGCGCCCGGAGGCAAAGGGAACGTGTGCTCTTCCCGTACTTGAAGGTATGCCTCTCCGGCCTCCGGGACACTATCGGAGGAAAACGAAATGAATGAAAAAATTGGAATGCGGGCATTTTCTACACTCCTGGCAGTAATGCTGATGAGTGCGATGCTGGTGCCGGTCATGGCCGTCGAAGAGGTGTGGCAGTCTCAGGGTACCGAACAAAATGTGCAGTATGACATGGAAAAGTACACTGTACGTCTTGTTGATTCTGAAATACCCAAGGAATTGATCAGCGCTAGGACTCAAACAGCAATGAGTTCCTTTGAAGAAGAATTTAAGAATGTCCCCCCGAGGTATATCGGCACAGCTGAAGTTGATATATCTGAAGGTGAGAAAGTAGTTGCTTACGTGTTTCGGGTTCTTCCAAATGGAGAGAGCGTATCCTATGCAGAGGTAGTTTCATCCGAAGATAACCCCTCGTTGGAGGAAATATCTTCTCATGCAGATGCTTGGATTGATGGGCCGCTGAAGAGTAAAACAGCCGAGTCTCTCAAAGAGGGCAGTTTTGGGCTTCTTTCATACGGACCGACTCCAATTCATACCGCGACGATAAGTAGAACCTACACTGGTGTCGGGCGTGCGTACCTTACAACGACATGGTACTGGGATAATCAAGAAACTAACTCGAATCAGGATTATTTCTTCACAAAGACGACCTTGAGAACTGATCCGGGCATTGATATATCTGGTTACGAGCCGTATAGAAACTACCAGTTTAATGTGGAAATAGATTCTGACTATTCCGTCCCGGGTTATTATCAGCACTTGCCGGGTGTTTATGTAAGCCAGAATAATCCACAGACTACGACGGGGTATACGACAGTCGGCCTCTCTCTTGGTACCGGGGGTTGTGTGCTTCAGTGGTCAACCGCCATTCCTGACACACGTGTTGAACTTCACCACCCGTATGGCAACACGTATAACTGGGACGAGGAGTTTAACTTGTGGGCCAGTTGCGCAGCTACTACATTCGAATTCACTCCAGGCCAGCAGTCATACTGTTCGCAGTCATCCGCGCGAGATGGTAGCACATATGTTATCTCCCGAGCGATGGCCGATGTCTCAAACGGTTGGGAAAAGATTGTTGATGGTATCGTATATTTCGCTCCTTCCGGAACGAACGCCTGGGGTCATCTCTGTAAGGTTAAGTGGAGCGGGGGATACGTTCAGACCTAACCATGGATAGTCTATGTCAACATCACCAACTTTTCTTTTTTTGACGTCTGAACCGAAGGAACAGACCCGGATCGAATGCTTGTCTTTCATAGTGCTACTTTGTGTCTGCATTGCAGCGATCGATGTAGCCTGTGCGCTTCCCGGGAACTCATCTTATGACGGTTTCAATAGTTCGAATACGGATTCGCTCTACCTATCTCATGAAAACCTCTCGCCGCGTGAGGTAACTGACTGGAGAGACCGCGTGCCCGGTATTTCCTCCGTCCTTTCCAACATAGATCGGTCTTTCCGGTATGAAGCGGTCTTCTTCCCGAATATCCCCCCTGACGCAGAGCTCGCCGGATACTACACTTGTGTCCTCCCCGACGGTGCCACGGTATCCTACGCCGAGGTGACTGATAGAGCGACCTCGGCACCGGACGGTTTTGCGGCCCGGGCGGAGGACTGGATATCCGGCAAGGAAGCCCTGGTGGTGCGTGAATATCTCCGTGATGCGGCCGGTTTGTCCGACGAGTATGTCGAGGTCGCACGCCACACGACCGTCCGGGTATCCCCGGGCGCCGGACAGATGATCGCAACAACGGTACTTTACCAGCAGCACTCTAACGACAGTGATCCGGGTCACGAGTATTTCTGCCTCGGGTCTTACATCGCTATGACGCCGGAGGAGGGCTGGAGAAACTCGGGATTTTGCGTAAGTTATGACCTGGACACGGCATATTACTCTCTAAAGCCTTTTGGTGGATTCTTCAGCCAATCCAGCCCCCAGACCTCCCCGCGATACCCGATGTCCCCAGGAGACGTTGTCGGAAAACTCCTGAACACCTTCGATATCTTCGGCATATTCTCCGGGTTGTTCGGCCGCCCGGTCGGGTTTCACGCTCACGACACGACAGGCGTCGCCTGGACTACCGGGTGCGGATACTTTACCCAGGGTGCCACCGGTTCGCTCAACCTGACACCTGTTTCGAAGGTCGTGGGAATACAGCCCGCCGCGAACGACACCGCGTGGCACGTTCTGGCGGGTATCAAGATCGATACGGAACCCGGCTGGTCACGGCCCGGGGAGCAACCGGCGTCGTCCTCCCCCTGGGGTCACCTCGTCTTCATCCGTAAAGCAACGGGAGCGGCCTGATGCCGGAGGGTCAGGCGGCGGCTCCTCCCCTTCGGCGTGGGTCCTGTGGTCTGGAGTTTGTCCACGTTCCGCCCCGTTATCCGAAGACGAAAACTTGGAGGAAAAACGGCATGAAGCAGACCTACACAGGAGGCACCGCCCTCTTGGTATGCCCGCCCGTCATGAGGGTCCCAGCTGCTCCCCCGGAGAATGCATCCGTCATCCACCTGACCGACCAGGACTTAAAGCAGCACCCCGCGCTCGATGCAGTGATCCGGGGCGAAGAGCACAACCCGTCGGCGTGGGAGTGAGGCTCGCGGGACCAGCGCGTCATCGGAGGCGCTCAAGTCTCGTACGCAGAGAGCAAGGCGCTCCGCGATGCCTACGGCCCCGACCGGGAGACCGGGCAGTACCCGCTCATAGAGTACGAGAGTGTGTATTACGTGGTGCTGACGACGTGGTCATGAAGGAGGTCCCCGGGGAGAGACACTGCCCCGGACCCGCCAAATACCGGCTGGCGTGACCTCCTGGCATCAGGTCTCTCCTATCGATCATCTCAGCACAGGTCCTTGACGGCTGCGGCATATTTAAGAGAGCCAAATGGATGCAATGCCCCGACGTGTAGATGATCGTGACAGAAAAGGGATATAGGAGGAACGTTAAGTTTTCAATCATGAGTGCCGCAGGCGGCGCCTGCAACGGTGCGGAGGTTCACCCGGCCAGTAACGAATCGGATGGGTGAACGTCCCGCGCGCCCGGAGGCAAAGGGAATGTGTGCGCTTCCCGTACTTGAAGGTATGCCT
>Ga0209537_1004038_pt1 | contig 12874 bp, 8 predicted proteins | sample BioPla4DNA1_FD_187698 | JGI IMG/M metagenome (GOLD analysis project Ga0209537, IMG submission 187698) | Biogas fermentation microbial communities from Germany - Plant 4 DNA1 (SPAdes) (version 2) | ecosystem: Engineered > Bioreactor > Anaerobic > Digestate | place: Bielefeld, North...
TATACCGAAGGAATAGTATAATAACAAATTTATTTCTATTTTTTGAATAATATTTAATTTTTCTGTAAATACTTTAAATGACCTCACAATACATTTTGACCCCCTTTACTTGCCGGTATCACTGCCGGCTCTTTTTTTGCCGATATATTCTGTGATAGACTGTTTTTGGGGGATGAGGACTTGAAAAAGTTTACAAAACATATAACCGCAATATTGATATTTGTTATGATCACGTCTTGTCCTGGCTTATTCCAGACAAATAAAGGATTTGCCCTGACTATTCTGGAACCGAAAAATTTAAGCGTGCGGGTAAATCAGAACTATAATGAATTGACATGGAAAAACAGTGAAAATCCTAATATTACAACCTATATCGTTGTCGAAAGATCTGTAGATAAGGGAGAATTCAGTCAGCTTACAGTTCTTGCCGGTAGCAGGGAAAGTTATAACGATTACTTAATATCAAACGGCCATGTTTATACATACAGACTGCAAACGGTATACTTACAAACTTTTAAAAGCTCTTATACTCCGGAAGTGGAAGCGGTGAATCTATACCCCATAAGTTTCAGGATAGCAAACACATTTCCTGACCATGTGGATCTTGAGTGGGAATATCCTGTCCTGCCTGTCAAAAGGGAGCCCGGCTATCATCTCCTGATAGAAAGGAGCGAAAACAGTCAAACCTCCTGGAGCGTCATAGCAGAGCTTCCCATTACCGAGATCACATTTCGGGACAATACCGTCGAGCCGGATACCCGGTATTACTACCGTGTGAGAGTCCGCTATGACAATGAAAAATATTCTATGTATATACCTTCGACTGCCGGGGTGAGTACCCATACCGGATACCCTTTAACAACTCCTCTCTGGGGCTACGGTGAATCGCAAAACACAATAAGGCTTATGTGGGAAATTCCTGATTCGTTTGAGGGAAATATAATATTGGAGCGGAAAGATTCTTCCGGGGATTTTATTACATTGTACAACGGACGTGGGACAAGCTATCCGGATACCGGGCGTACTCCCGGAGAGACTTATACATACAGACTTTGTATGCGATCAAAGTACGGACAAAAGTCCGAATATACTGAAGAAGTAAAAATAACCGCCGAAACAGTGCCGGCACCTTCTGATTTATCAGTCAAAGCGATTGCATCCGACAGGATAATCGTTTCATGGACTCACCAATACGATAATGAGACGGGATTCGAAATATGGAGAAAGGGTGAAGGATCATGGGAGCTTTTATCCATACTTCCACAAAACAGCGAAACCTATACAGACGGCAGCGCTTCATACGGACAAAGCTATACTTACATGGTACGTGCTAAAAGAGGCGATCATTGCTATTCGAGTTTTACGCAAAGCCGGACGTTTATAAATGAATATCCTGAGGAACCCGGCCCGGTCCAGGCATATATAGTTGAGGGGCTTTTGTATATATTAAGCGATAAAGCCCCTAAAGGCATTACCTATACCCTGGAATTCAGAACAAGCATAAACAGTCCATGGAGCGAAATCAAATCAGTAAAAAACGAAGCACTCTTTACTAATATCGGCTTTAATAAAGACTCTGAATATCATTTCAGAATTTGCGCAAGTTCAGGAACTCTCAGCAGTTTAGGCCCGGAATTTCATTTTTTCGGTTCCCCACCCGAAGCGCCGGTAAACCTTGAGGCCGTATCAGCAGGTTATAACCGTGTAACGTTAAAATGGCTGGATCAAACTGATAAAGAGGAACGATACGATATTTACCGAACAATAAGAGGAGTTAGGAAACTTATAGGAAGTGTTGATAAAGATACTGAAACCTTTATCGACAACAATCCTGTAACCGGAGAAAATACTTATTATGAGGTTGTGGCATGCAATACTGCAGGTGCATCTCCGGCTGCGGGAATATTTGTAAAGATCCCAAAGATAATTATTTTCCGGGATATTGAGCCGTATGAATGGGCTTATGATGCCATTTATACCCTTCAAGGCCGGGGAGTTTTCGATAATATTCAAAATGAATACTTTTATCCTCTCAATACCGTTACAAGAGGACAAATGGTCAATATGGTCCTGAAAAGCTTCAACATAAGTCCCGATTACACCGGGCTGTTCCCGCCGGCCGATATTACACCTAACCACAAGTATTATAAGGATATGGCCACTGCGATCAACCTTGGTTTGATACATCCCGATGCCGGAGGCAGGGTATACCCCGATAAAGCTGCCACAAGGAAAGACATAATATTATTTCTCAGCAGCGCCCTGGGATATTTGGGCCAGCCGCTGAATCAATACGGAACGGAGCAAATTATGAGCTTCAATGATTATTGGCAGCTGCAACAAGAGGACATGGAGATCGTGTCATCCTTTGTCGGAGACAGGATAATAAGCGGAAAGGCCGGAAATGTGCTGGACTTGGATTCGAACGCTACCAGAATGGAAGCGGTGGTGCTTATCTACAGGACACTTTTAAAATATAAAATTAACAGGTAATCCACCTGTTATCCTGTTATAGATATAGAAACACAGGTATTGCCACGCATATAATAAGAGAAACAAACAAGGATACTATGACAGAGGCCCTGATCCTGTCATCCCTGCGCTTAAGACGTTTTGAATTCAGATACAGCAATATCACGCTTATCACCAGCTGTACAATGGACAATACCAGGGGAACCCGCAAAAGATCCGCGTCCCAGTAATCCCGGAATTGAATATTGAATAAGCGGTCAAAAAAGGTCTCTTTTTCCGGCATGGCAAACATGATCATTATAAGATTAACAATAATAAAACCCCAAAGAATAACGCTGGATATGTCAAGTATCCTTAGTATAAGATCAGGGCCTTTCCTTGAATCTACTCTTCCGGGTTCATTATCCAAGAGATGTACCCCCTTTAGTCAATCTTTATACTAAACTTTTATTAAAGATTACCATAATAAGGGTAAAATTAAAAGTGAGTTGTAAAGATACAGAAAATGGATTAGTATATTCGTAACCCACACATATTAGACGGAGGTAAAATATGTATTCGGAAATCAACAGCCGGATCTATGATTTAATAAACGGCAACAGCAAAAACCCCCATGCTTTGCTGGGCATGCACACGGAAAACAATAAAATCGTTGTAAGGGCATTCAATGTTCATTCAAAGAGTATTGTCGTCAAAGACATACATGCCGGAAAAACTTACGAAATGAATCGCATAAACGATGAGGGATTATTTGAGTGTGTTATTGCCGACAGAGATACCCCGTTTAAATATGAACTGATCCATACAACAAAAGAAGGACACACATATTCGGTTATCGACCCGTATTGCTTTTGGCCCACCATTTCGGATTATGATCTTTATCTTTTCAACCAGGGCAATAACCACCGTATCTATGAAAAGATGGGATGCCACCTTTGCGAGGTAGAAGGAGTCAAAGGCGCGTCTTTTTGCGTTTGGGCGCCTTCGGCAAAGAGAGTAAGCGTAGTTGGTTCTTTTAACAATTGGGACGGAAGGATCCATCCCATGCGCATGATGGGAAGCTCAGGGGTTTGGGAGCTGTTTATTCCCGGTCTCACCAAAGGTGATTTATACAAATACGAAATAAAAACTCCTACTGATGAAATATATATAAAGTCCGACCCCTATGCATTTTATTCAGAAACGCCGCCTCATACCGCGTCTGTAGTATATGACCTTGACAACTATGAATGGCAGGATTCTGACTGGATGGAGAAAAGATCAAAGGAAAGCGTATTTGATAAGCCTGTTAATATTTACGAGGTCCATTTGGGGTCCTGGAGGCAGGAGCCCGACGATAATCCTGAATCTGAAACCGGATACAAGCCATATTCCTACAGACGGCTTGCGGAAACCCTTGTTCCCTACGCAAAAAAAATGGGGTACACTCATTTGGAGCTTCTGCCGGTTATGGAGCACCCCTATGATGGTTCATGGGGTTATCAGATTACAGGATACTATGCCCCTACGAGCCGATACGGTACACCAGAAGATTTTAAGTATTTTATAGACACTTGCCATAAAAACGGATTAGGGGTAATTTTGGACTGGGTTCCGGCTCATTTCCCAAAGGATGGACACGGGCTGGCCAGGTTTGACGGAACGGCCCTTTACGAATATGAAGATAAACGTATAGGTGAACATTTGGAATGGGGGACTCATGTTTTTAACTACGGCCGGAACGAAGTTAAAAACTTTTTGGTGGCAAACGCAGTTTATTGGCTCGATAAATTCCATGTTGACGGTTTGCGGGTTGATGCGGTGGCATCAATGCTGTATCTTGATTACTGCCGCAAGCCGGGTGAGTGGATACCTAATAAATACGGCGGCAGAGAGAATCTGGAAGCTATAGAATTGATAAAAAACCTCAATTATGTGGTGTATCAATATTATCCCAATGTAATGATGATTGCGGAGGAATCAACCGCATGGCCTATGGTAACCAAGCCCGTTCACGACGGAGGGCTGGGCTTTTCTCATAAATGGAATATGGGCTGGATGAACGATTTTCTTAAATTTGTCAGTCTGGACCCCATATATCGTAAATACCATATGAATCTTCTGACTTTCTCCTTTATGTATGCATGGAGCGAGAACTTCATACTGGTATTGTCCCATGACGAGGTAGTGCACGGAAAAGCGTCAATGATTGGCAAGATGCCAGGAGACTACTGGCAGAAATTTGCCGGATTAAGATGCGCTTATGGATACTTTTTTGCTCATCCCGGAAAGAAACTTCTGTTTATGGGGAGCGAGTTTGCTCAGTTTATTGAGTGGAGGTACAAGGAGAGTCTGGAATGGCATTTATTAAACTATCCCATGCACGAGAAAATGAGCCAGTATGTATCCGATTTAAATCATTTATATAAAACCGAAACGGCTTTCTATGAGCTTGATACAAGCCATGAGGGCTTTGAGATGATTGACTGTAAGGATACGGATAATTCCATCATCTCGTTTATAAGAAAAGGCAAAGACTGGCATGACATGCTGATCTTCGTGTTTAATTTCACACCGCAGGCTCACGAGAATTACCGTATGGGCGCTCCTCTTAAGACGAAATATATAGAGATTTTTAATTCGGATGCAGAGAAATATGGCGGCAGCAATGTACTGAATACTGAGCCGATCATTTCAGAAGATATACCCATGCATGAGAAACCATACTCCATGACATTGCGGATTCCGCCTTTAGGAGCTGTAATCCTCCGTCCTTTATTTGAAAAAGAAAAGGACAGGGAAGAAGGATAGCGCTTATTACTCATTGCTGTCCTCGGCCTTTCGGAAATAAAATATTATTTCCCGTCCGCACTCAAAACACTAAGGAGCAGCTTGTTCATAATTTTGAATATAAAAAAAGATGAAAATATGTAAAAAAGCGCATAAAACTACCATCTCACATAATTTGGTCTTGACAAGACAAAGTGGTCATATGTATAATATTTGACTTCATTGACAAGGGGCGACAATTTGTGATATAATTTTTCACAGTGAGTTTTGAGGTGGTAGTATGGATAGAAATGCTATATCACAGATTCGTAAAGAATTAGAAAGTTGTGTTGGTAAAAGAATACAACTGAAGGCTAACAAAGGCCGAAAAAAGACTTATGTCAAAGAAGGCATCATAGAAAACGCTTATCCAAGTATTTTTACAGTTTCTTTCCAGAACGAGTACAATTCTTCCCGAACAGCCTCATTCAGTTACACTGATGTACTTACACGTACTATTGAGGTCAAAGTAATGTCACAGAAAATGAACAATATGGCCCTTTAATTGAAAACTGTGAACAAAGTATGAACAGCCATTATTTAATGGCTGTTTTTTCATGCCTTCCGTCATACATTAAACATGGACAGCATATCATTAGAACTGAAGGGATAAGGGTGCAAAGAGGAGGTCCTTAAAATGCAGATGGAGCTAATAAAAAAGCCTATAAGATCCTACAGGACTATTGAAATAAGGGAAACTGAGGAAATGCTTGAAAACAGCATTATTGTGCCTGACAGCAAGCCTGATATTAAAAATATAATTCTGGCAGACGCGGAATGCTTCGTTACCAATGTTGAAAAATCGGGACGTATGGCTGAAGTAAGCGGGGAAATAAGGTATCGGATATTGTATTGTTCGGATACTCCCGACCAAAAGATTGAAAGTATCGTTACCCAATTCCCATGGTCATTTTCATTGCAAAAGCCAAAAGCTGAGGAAGAGGTAGGAGTGTTTGCCAGGAGTTACAGCCAGCATACTGACGCGAATATCGTTAACGGAAGAAAAATCACAGCCCGTACCGTTTGTTCAATAATAAGCCGCTTTTATGAAATCAGAACAGATGAAATCGGCAGGGAGATCCTGGGCGAAAATGTGTATTTAAAGACTATTCCGGTAAATATTATTTCCCTCAAGGACAACGGGGATATAATGGCCAAAGTCTCGAATGTCCTGTCTCTTCCGCATGGAAGCCCCGCAATTAAGGAAATACTGTTTTCACGTATCAATGTCGGTTCAACTGAGCTCACCTATAATGAAGAGGAACCGGCTATCGAAGCAAAAGGCACGGCCTACATATTATATCGCAGTGATACAATTGACGAGAGCATAGAATCGGCAGTGCTGGAGTTTCCTATCAAAACGGTCACAGGCATTGTAACGGTACCAAATGAGACTGTTTTGGCAACAAGTGTTTTGAAACACTGGGAGTTAGAGCCTATAGAGGATGCCGACGGGCTGCTTACACAGGTAGCGGTCAACCTTGAGTTTCAGGTAGATGCCCAGGCTCTGGTGCCGGAGGAGCAGATCGTAATAGAAGACGCCTATTCCACTGATTACAGATTGGATCTTAAAAAGTCCAAAATAAATGTAGCGACCGATGAGATGGAGATAAGCGAATCCCTGGAGCTTAAACAAAAAATAAGAATAGAAGATCCTGACAATCAAATGGCCGAAGTGCTTTTGGTATGTGCCGGTGAGCGCAGTATGGCTTCAAAATTGGATGAAAAGGGCATCAGTGCGCAGGGAACACTGGGAGCGGACATAGTATACATGACCCAAAACGGTGAAATGAAAAGCTATTTCGTAGAACTGTCCTTCAGCCAGAATGTTGATTTGCCAGGGGAAGGGCAATGGCAGTTGGTTCAATCCTTCTTCAATATTAATGATGTAGAATTTGATATATCAGGAACCGATACTGTTGAATTAAAAATCACTATCGATTCCAAGTTCCGGATAGCAAGATATGAGGAAATAGTATGCACCGAAGCCTTAACCGCTGTCAAAGAGGAAAGCCGTAAAAAAGCTCCGATAATTCTCTATTTCACACATCCTGGGGACACTATGTGGAGTGTTGCAAAACGCTATAGGATACCATTGTCCCGGCTGGCCCTGGATAATGGCCTGGATGCTTCAGAAACCCTGCAGGTAGGCCAAAAGCTGTTTATAATGTGATAAAAGATAAACCGAAAGGGGCTGTCTCAAAATAAAATTAGAGATAAGCCCCTTATGTGGCTATTGTTCGCTGTGGATTCCTCTTGATGAGTTTTGGACATACATCAACAAATTACACAATGCCTGTTCGTTCAAAGACCAGCCTTCTTGTTATAAAGGTAGCTTATAGTGAGGTTTGTTTACTGCCTTTAAGTGATGATATTTCTATCTCTTGACTGGAAATCTTGGAATCAAGATCATTGATTCGATTCTTGATATTTTCCTGCCCTTCGGAAAGCTGCTTATACCCATCGAGAAGCGCTTCAATTTTTGGATTAATATCATTCTCGATTCTTACAATGTCGTTTTTATCTGCTTTTTTATCTAGTTTACGATTTATTTCTTTAAACTGGATAGTCATTTCAGAGTACATCTTTTCCATCAAAACAAAAACTTTATCTTCCATGTTTTCTTCACCTTTTTTATTGTATCATGTTAGCTGGTTCTTTGAGTACATTATTCGATCAATGCGTGCCTGTGCCCATAAAATCATCAGTGGCGCGTCTGTCTGCGTAATACGCAACTACATCTCCGGTTATCAGCTGCCATCCGCCCTGATTGATGTTATAGCCTTCCAACGCCCAGCCGTCCCCAGTCTTGCCCGTGTACATCAGGCTGGGATTATCAAAGTCTCCTCCGTTTATCACGGCTATATCCCTGAAATTAACTATTACATACCCATCTTTCAAAAACACCGGAGAATTTCTTGTCAGGTTTCTTTCTTTTGAGAGGTCTGTCCCTTTGGGTACTACCAGGATATCAGACGGCAACTGGTACTCTCCGTACCATTTCTGGGCCGATGCAAAGGCTTTGTCCGGGTCCACACCCGAAGGTATATTCTGTGTTGGCCCTATAAAAGTCCTGACCGGCTCGCTTAAAAGTACTTTTGTATTGGTATAGGTCAAGGTTCCGGACTGAGCCAGCTTTGGAAATTCTTCAGCCCATTTTTCAAAAGTAAATGTTCCCATCCCGCCTCTTAACCGATAAATTGCCTCAGCTGTATTCTTAAAATCGTTGGGATTTATTCCCCTGTATTTAAAGTCCAGCTTCAAGATGTTGGTCAGTGTATCCTTCGGACCTCCTACCTTCACCAGCGGATCTGTAGGGGTTGAGTAGTAAAGATCTACTTCCTGCCGGTTCTTGCCGTTCTTGTCCACAAATGTGAAGGTGGGCATTATACGCACATAATCGTCCTGGTCATAGTAATTGCCGATGGTTTTTATCTCAAATTTAATGGAATAACCTAATTTTACCGCCCTGTCCTTATATCCGTTCACATCATTCTTTCCGGGCATGACGGGCATAAAATAATTCTTTCTGCGGTCCAAGTCTCCGTTTATGTTGTTGGGTCCGGTGTAAAATACTTTTCCGGTTGCTTCCGAACTTCCGGGAGCTTTTCTGAAAAACATTTCCCAGGAAATATCGGTGATATCAGTTATCGCAAAATCATATACACGGCCTGATACCTCCACTTTCACACTTGCAGCCGCAACAGTATTGTAGTGATTCAGATTGGCTCTGTTTTCGGTACTCATTACAGTATCGTTATACGCGATATTCCGTATATCAACATCGTATAGTCCTTCGTCCACCCATGAGGGAGTATAGAAGGTTATATTCGTTACCGAATTTGAAATACCAAGGCTTTTGAGAGAATGCCAGGTGCCGGCTTTTAGATATGTTCCCGACCTGTCATTTCCTAAGTATGTATCAAAACCGAAGCGTATCTCTCTGTCCTTAACATATTTAGTGTAATCTTTGGTTTGGTAGCCTTTAATATTTCTATGGGTACCGCTGTTTGAAATATTTACTGTAAAAGGTCTTCCAAGAATAAGGCTGCTTGCACTTTCTGCCGGATCAGGCTTCTGGTTGTGAACGGCATCATCCGATACATTTAAACCTACGCAAACCGGAGTATGAACGAAAACAGGGTTTATATCGCCTAAATCAAAGGTCAATATGTCTGGATTCTGAGGGTTGTAAGAATATACCTTCTTGTAGGTTATAATGCCGGAGCTTGTATATAACCCATTTTTAACGTCTTCGGGTATTTTAAGACTGGAAACATAAAGTACGTCCCGGCCAGTTTTGGTTGGAGCGAGATTAGAGGATATGAGGCCGATTTCAGGATCCATTATTACCCTGCCATTGATAATCAGTTTATCATGCCTTACTGTAGGAGCCGAGCCGGGTGCGGTCCCCACCACATGATAACTGTAATGGTCATTGGGATCATGGGTTATTTCGGCCTTAGGCATGCTGTAGGAGGAAGAAGGAGTTAAAATTATTTCTCCACCATTAAAAACATCGTTTTTAACTTTTGCATCCTTTATTCCGTAAAGCTCAAAGCTTTTTATTTCATAGTAAGTATAAGGGTAGGTATAAGTAGCTTGCTGATCCGTCGGATTTCCTTCGTCATCAAGAACCTGCACAGTTGTGCTGGTAGTGTATGTACCGCTTACAGGCTCTATATTAAGCCTGTACAGAAAGCTATCGGCAATAATCTGGACATACAGGCTTTCCCCTGAGGGCATTCCGTCGGTAACCTCAAAAGGCTCATTATCCCTTGGAGCCGCTTTAATAACTGTACTGCTGTTGATAGTGTTTATGTGTTCCACAGGATCTATATGAAGATTTTTCAGTGTAACGTGATGTATGACGTATTTATCTTTATATGTCTGACCTGAACTGTCAGGATATACCGTCCCGTCCTTAAAATATATCTTCATTCCAATGGTAACCTTGTTTCCGGCTCCTGTGGCGGCATCTATCCACATGGAAGGATCAGGGTTTTTTAAAGGTTCATAATGGGTTATTGATGGGGTTAATGGCACCGTTGCAATATCGGTGGGCATAATATTCGGTCCCAGAACAAAGTACTCGATTTTTGATATGTCATTATCGGTGTAAACTCCGTTCAAAAGCTTATAGGAAAGAAAAACCCGATGCTTATCCTGGCTGGGAGTGTTGATTTCCACAGTTTGATCGGTAACGATCTGAGAATTATATATGATATCAAAATCAGCATCAAGCTGAGGGGTTATAACTCCGACTCCCATGGAATTATATATGATTCCTCCTTTCGGATCCAGCTGTTCTTTTATCCTTGCTCTCTGGACCCTTCTTGTTTCTAAATCGGGTGAATCATAAATTACCTTGTATGAGTCAGCAATTGAAGCATTGGTTAGAAACATGGGAATATCTGTCTTAAAGTAAGCATTTGTATAATCTCTTGAGTTTTTGCCGTACATGCAGATAGTGGGTTCATTTTCAATCAAAAACTGCGAATTGGCGGTAAAAACAAATACAGGAGTGATCCAGTCAATTAAATCTTTACCGTCTGATGTGGTTATATCCTTACGGGCAAAGGCTTCTTCCCATCGGATCAGATCCCGCAATGTCATTGCCATGCATACTCCGTCTACAATGGGATAAATCACTGGTTCAAAGAAAATTTTGTATACGCCTGTTTTTTTGTATCCGAAAATATCAAGCTCACCTTTTTTGAACTGCTCTGAAGATATCTCTGCTCCGCAAAGACGCGCAATCTCAGGAATATTTTCAAATCCCTTTTCTTTTGTTATTTTATCGATAGGTCCCTCAAACCAGTTGTCCCACTCTTTTTTGGTTCCAGTCCAGACATCGGGCATTTTGTCTAATATACTCTTTGCTTCGGCTCCGTCACCATCTCCAATCCATATGTAGGGCTCAACATCAGATAATTTAGATTTATATTTTGACCCATATGCTGAATTTCCTTGATTCATATACCAATATATCGAAAATCCCGTATACATATCTACCTTGTACCAAGGTCCTTTTATTGAGACATCAGTTGTTTTACCAAGCTGAATAACGCCTTCTCCTGTTAAAAAGGCATTAGTATTTGGAGCCCAGTATATGGATATTCTCATGCCGGAATAGTTGGAATTGTACTTCCATCTATCATCACCCTTGCCCGAATAGCCATAGGACGGCAGACTGTCATTATTACCAGCAAAAACTTTAATTGTGTTCTTAGGTACAAGTATTAAGAACAAAAATACTATCAATAGAAATTTATATATTTTTTTCACAGCTTCTCCTCCCAATATCAGGGACCTATCCAACACCATTGTCCATACTTATATAATAACCATGGTCCATAAGTAGTTCCTTCTGCTGGGTGGCCTAGCTCTCTTAAAGCATCCTCTATTAATCTATCAGCTATCGCATGCCATTCCCTTATATAATGCCCCTCTCCCGTCTTCTTATCTACCAAATACGGCTGGCCTAAAAAATCTTCATATGAACATAAATCACCATGTTCGATCAACTTTCCGTTGGGGTGTGCGCGACCTAATTCGGTCGCGACACCCTGTCCCTCTCCCAATACCCCGGATGGACCAACTTTCAGCACAACAGCTGTCCCATCGGGTTTTATAAAGGTATCTCCCTCTATGGCGACAGGCCTGTATGGGTCGTCATATCTTAATATCATAGGCTCTCTTGTTGCAGTTGACGGAATTACCACATTCGCTCTTTCGCTTTTATCCAGATATCTTATGATGAATGCAGCTGCCTGTGCCCTGTTGGCATAATCTTCAGCTGCAAAACGTCCGTCGGAATAGCCGGATATTATTCCGGAACCGTATACTATCAGCGCATAAGGCTGGTATGCAGGGTCCATCCGGTCATAATCTTTTATTACCTTTGTAAGAGGTTTACATTTTTCTAGACTTAACGGTCTTAGTTCAAATTGATTGTATGCCCTTACGATTAATTTCGCCATTTCTCCCCTTGTAATAGGGTCCGAAAGATTTGCAGGAGTGTATTCCCCCTGCGCCAGTATATTTTCTTTCTCGGCCTTTTTTACATCCTTTGCGGCCCAATGCTGGAAGTCCGGAGCAATGCCATCAAGCCCATCCACTCCGAACATTGCGCGAATGAACATTTTTATGAACATTGCCTTTGTAACTGTTCCAGTGGGATCCATTTTATTATCAAGAGATCCGTCTAAAGCGCCTAATCCCACAAGTTTCACCATCACGCTCACATACCAGGCATCTTTATCAATATCGGAATATTTTTTTAAAACAGCTGCTTCCAGCTTTTTGTACATATTTGCGTCAATATCATAAATTGAATTGATTTTACCTCTTAAGTTTGCTATTTCATCGGAAGAATAATCGGTTGCAGCTAATGCCGGCGACAGAAATGAAAAGGAAAGAACCGCAATGATTAAGAATAAACAAATACTCTTCTTCATAATCAAATTCTCCTGACAAAAATTATTTACTATGGAATTTGTATTACGATAATATCAGTTATGACATTATGTGTCAATAAATGGAATGAAAATTATTGAAGATATTTGTATTAAATATAGAAAAATTGTAATCA
>Ga0209537_1004039_pt1 | contig 12873 bp, 17 predicted proteins | sample BioPla4DNA1_FD_187698 | JGI IMG/M metagenome (GOLD analysis project Ga0209537, IMG submission 187698) | Biogas fermentation microbial communities from Germany - Plant 4 DNA1 (SPAdes) (version 2) | ecosystem: Engineered > Bioreactor > Anaerobic > Digestate | place: Bielefeld, North...
GTAGGAGAAGTGAGCTAACTTAAAAACCTTGTATAACCTTGGCGATGTGGACTTACCTACACTATCTACTAGTGTAGTGATTTATAACATTAATGTTATGGTGAGAAAAATGAGTAAAAAATTATTGTTTAGTTTAACTAAAAAAGATTTTGTGATTGAAACATTTAGATCTGGTGGTCCAGGTGGCCAGAACCAGAATAAGCGTAATACTGGAGTTAGAATTCGACATCCAGAAAGTGGAGCTGTAGCTGAAAGTAGAGTTCACAGAACTCAAGAACAAAACAAAAAAGCCGCTTTTGAAAAACTAGTAGAAACTCCAGAGTTTAAAAAATGGCACAAATTAAAAACAGCTTATGTTTTACAGGGAATTGAAGATATAAAATTGGCTATTGAGAAACAAGTTGATGAAATGATGAAACCAGAAAATTTAAAAATTGAATATGTACCAAAGGAGGAATAAATTATGATTGAAATTACTAAAGAACAATTAGAGACGATGATTAATAATAAGGAAAGTTTTATTGTAGATTTTTATGCTAACTGGTGTGGCAAATGTCATTCTGTTGCTGCTATGCTTGAAAAATATAAAGATAAAGTAGAGATACCTATATATAAGATTAATATACAGGATAATTTATCTCTTAAAGAGAAATATGAAGTTTTGCAATTACCAACCATAATTGCATTTAAAGATGGCGAAGAATATAAAAGGTATGATAACCTCTCTTTAAGTTCATTTTTAAAGGAATTTATGAAAAAATAAATTGCTATATATAATGTAGGGATTTTTTAAATTAAGATTAAATAGGAGGTAATCAAAATTAGAAATGGAAACTAGATCATTTGTTGTAGAAGAAAAACACTTTGAAAATGTTACTAGATATGAAGATGCATTAATGATATTAGATAAGTATTTAAAAAAACAGGGAAGAATATTTGAAGATACAGCAGAGGAGTTAGAGGCTATTTTAGAAGAAATTGATTATCAGATCTCTTGCCTGGAGGAAATGGTATATGGAGAAACTGATGAAGAATATTATTTTTAACCCAATCTATTGGAAAGTTTTAACGATTCAGGTATAATAGTAGTAGAAACTATTATACTTGGGAGGGGCTGTATACGTGACAAGAAAAAGAGTTAAATTTGTTTTTATGGTAATGTTTTTAGTTTTTACTATTGCTGTAACAGGTTTTGATGTTAGCGAACATTCATATGACACTCCACCTGGAACATGGCCAGTTGGAGTTGGGTTGTGGCATATGGATGAATCTAATTTTTATCAGGCTTTAACAAGTGGGACTTATTCTACAATGTATAATATTGATCGAGATGCTACTATGGGAGCTATCTCTCCTGATAGAAAGTATATTGCATATGTTAAAAAAGGTCCTTATTTAGTGGTAAAAGAATTTGATAAAAATAGACCTCTCTCCTATGAAGAATATGCTCAAGGCTTAAAAATTAATGAATATGGAGAGTTGGTTCTTGAGATTGAATCAGATTATATATATAAAATACCCTGGGGTGCAAGGCCAGTATGGTCATTAGACAGTAAATATATTTACTTTACTAGAATTGATAATATTGTGCCAAATATGGATTTTGAATGGTATGAGCATGTAAATGGAATGTTTGCTGTTAATATGGAAACAGGAGAACTTAAACAATTGACATATTATAATGATATTCCTAATGGTATTGACCCAACTACAGGTGATCTCTTATTTACCAGGATCGAACATAAAGATGATGAAAAAGTCGATGTATATATACATAGGTATAATCTTGAAACACAAGAAGTAATCAAGGAGCAGTTCTGGGGGCATTTCCCTTTCAAATCACCAGATAATACTTTAATTTATTCAGGTTACTATCATACAGTAACCTTAGTAAATCCAGATAAAGGTTTTAATTGGGATTATGATGATATATTGCTTATGCCTAAATTTACTGGCTATACAGCACAGGCTATGACTGTAAATAGAACAGGATCTTATGTTTTGGTGCAAGTACTTAAAGCATATAGAAAGATAGACCCCAGGGAGCCAAATAGATACTTTTGGAATGTTTATTGTTATGATATGAACAACAATACAATAAGAGATTTCCTGGTAGGCAATATGTCATATAGCTATCCTAACTTCAGATACAATTCAAATGAATTGGTAGTAACAACAAATTATTATTAAAGAAAAAAGCCCTTCTCTTTTACGAGGAGGGCTTTTTTATGTTATATAACATTAATATTATTTATTACTTTGTAAGCTTTAAAATTAACTGGTTCTTTAAAAACCTGGCCACTGTTTAACTTAGTTTTGACGTTAATAATTTTAGTTGTGTTCTGAATCAAGTTATCTAAACTAGTAATACCTTTGTTTTTAAAATTTTCTTGGTTGGGGTCTAAAACTATCCACTCTTGGTTGATTAAATCGAAGGTTAAAGTTTTTTCCATCTTTAATTAGAGCTGTCGCTTTGCCAATCCCATGCGAATGGTCCACCGCATACACCTATATGAGCCTGGGTTCCATCGGGATTATTTCCTGTACCAAGAGGATTAAATTTTGCCAAATATCTTCCCTCCTATCAAAAAAATAGAAACCTCATTCATCTTTTGTAAGTACAGGGTCAATATTAACCCTGTACTTTTTGTTTTACTTGTACTTTTTCTACAGCTTTAGTACCAAAAAAAGCTGTCCAGATCCACTTAAATGCATCTATATAATTGTTTTCGTTTATATTATTATTAACTAATAAGAAAGTCAAAAGAGCTGTCATGGCAACTGCCAACAAAGTCCTGGAGCTGGTTAGTTTATATATTAATCTTTCTAATAGTAAGTCTATTTTTTCGTTCTTCATATTGAGCTATCCTCCTCTATGCAATGCTTATGTTAGTAATTACTTTGTACGCTTTGAAGTTAATTGATTCCTTAAAAACCTGGCCACTGTCTAACTTGGTTTTGACGTTAATGATTTTAGTTGTGTTTTGAATTAGGTTACCTAGATCTGTTATGCCTTTATTTTTAAAGTTTTCTTTGTTTAGATCTAGCACTATCCATTCTTGATTTATTAAGTCAAAAGTGAGTATATCATTACCGTCTTTTATTAAATGGCTATCGTCTTGCCATGCCCAGGCAAAAGGACCACCAAAAACTCCTATATCAGCTATGGAGCCATCAGGATCAAGTCCTGTTCCTTTATCAAGCAAGTCTTCATCTTTTTGTAGTGACGATATATCATTTATATCAAAATCTTTAATTAAAAGTGCAATGATCATCTATTCCATCAAAACTGAGTGCATAAGGATTAATTGTTGTCAAGTCTTTTCCCTCCTATATTAGAATAATTGACCTACACCAATTCCTGTTAAGAATAAAGTAAATTTCAATATTATATCCATTTTATTTTTTTGCTCGTATTTATTAATAATTTTCCCTTTGTCTGCAAGTTGTTGATCTTGCAATTCAATAACTTTATTAGCCTGGGCTATTGCTGTGTCAAAAGCTATTCTTTCATTTATGAGAGTATTTTCTAAAAGATTAATTTTATTTTCTAATAAAATGATTTTTTCTTTTAAAGCCAGGTTTTCTGCCTGCAAGGCATCTCTTTCTTTAATAGCTTTGGCCACTTCTATCATTTCTTCTTCTGTTAGGTAGTAGCCATTTTCGGAAGTGTTACTGGCCATTGTTATTTGTCCTATCAAGAAAATCATTAAGAATCCTACGAGCATCGCTAGCATTGATTTTCTGAGCATTATCATATTCCTCCCTTGCTTTAGTTATTTCTTCATCTTTTTCTTTTATCTTTTGATTGATTGATTCTAAGTCTTCATTAATCTCCTGTCTGGATTGTTCTATCTCTTCTTTTTTTTCTTTTAACTTAGATTTACTCTCTTTAATCTTCTCTTTCCTCTTCTTTACTCCATCCTTTAATATCTCTATTTCTCTACTTCTATCTCTTTGAAATATTATATTGAAAGATATAAGCAGACCTGTTATGATAAGACCTGCTATAAGCAATAAATAATCTTTTATTTTGTTCATCATTTTATATCACCTACATCCGTTTATTTTACTAATTTATTTGCACCTTTCTCTATAGCCTTAGTACAAAAAAAAGCTGTCCAGATCCATTTAAAGGCATCTATATAACTGTTCTGATTAATATTATCATTGATTAATAGGAAGGTCAGTAAAGTGGTCATACCTACTGATAACAGTGTTCTGGAACTAGTTAGTTTATATATTAATCTTTCTAGTAATACATCTAGTTTTTTATTTTTGCTCACCGAATTTCACCCAACCTTCAAAAGGATAGTTTTTGTATTGATTATTATAATATCTATAACTACCATCTTTATCTCTCCACCATCTTAAAACAGGGCCTTCCTTGCTGCTGGCTCCATTTCTACAGTCAATATGGACTATCTGGTTATTAGTGTAAGGATATAATCCTCTGGCAGTTCCTATATCTAAAGCCTCTATTACCTCCATGAGTTCCCATGATGTATATCCTCTTACGTAAATATCTAAGGCATTAAATTGCTTAAAGTAGTGTTGTGAGCCTGTGCTACCACTAAATCTACAAGCATTTGATATAATAACAGGCTTACCTAAGTACTCTCTTAATTCATCTAGCCTGGCCAATGTGAGTTTTAGTTTATCTGTATATACAAAGGTTTCATTTTCTGAGCGAACAGCTATTTCTTCTGGAGAAAAGTATTTAAACTCCCATTCTACACTTGTTCCTGGTAACAATATCATTATTAAAAACCTCCTAATATGTATTACTTAATTTTATCTTTCAATATGGATTTAAACCTTTTGCTCAAAACATACGCCAATATAATTAATAAGATTATCTCTGGTATTGTCTTTTTAATAATTAGTTGAAAAAGATATATTCTGTACGAGAACTCATATCCGTAAAATTCGTAGATACTAAAGAAGTGGTTGGTTACAACCTCAGTTATAATATGAAATATACCTGTAATAGCAAATAAACCAACTATCTTTTGTTTAAATATTCTGAAAAATTTACTTCTAAAAAAACAAGCTGCAAAAACAGTTGTTGTAGTTCGTGGTATTAGAGCTGCTATTAAAGGATAGTATTCTGGCAAGTAATTTGGTGAAATTAAAGCAATTAACCCCCAGAATAAACCAATAATCACTGAGTATTTATAGTTAGTGATTATGGCTCCCAGGATGGCTGGTACGATTAAAAAGTCAACAGATAAGTGTTCTCCGATTGGAATAAACCCCAAGCCACTCAAACCTAAAAATAACATTAGTAAAATGCTTAAAAAAGAAATAATCATATTGTAAGTGAGAGTATTCATTTAATTTTTGTCCTCCTTGCTCTTTACAGAGATTTGATAGTCTTTTGATAGTTTCTGTATTACCTGTTCTAAAATTAAGCTAGCTTCTTTTCTGCCTAGTTTTAGTGCGTTATGATAGACTGAAGTAATCTCTACTATAGTAATAATTAGAATCCCAAACCACCTCATAGTATTGGGTAAACTTAGTATTACATCAATGGAATTGAATAATGCCATGTAAAAAAAGTAATAATACAGTTTAGAGGATGCTTTTTTTGCTAATGTTTTTAAAGAGAAAGCTTTCTCCTTAAAGGCAACCTGTAGTCCGAAAATGGTATCTATAGCAATGATTACCAAAAGTGAATATATCTTTGTTGTGATTGGACCTATTAAAAATGTAATAACTCCCCCCAGGATAATCCAAAAATCTGTAAAATCTATTTTAAATATTGGTGTTTCATTCATTTGCAGACTCCTTTTCTTTTATTTCCCTTTTTTGGATCGGGAGTATATTACTTAAAATAATTCCTCCTTTCTTAAAATTAATAACTACAGTATTAAAGGATCATAATCAATGATAAGCCCTTTAATAATTGGTGTTGTTACATCTTCTACTTTGTGTATATCTACTTTTATCCAGAATTCATTATTATAGTTGTATGATATAGGTTTTTTTATTTCTATTTCTTTTAAGCTGTTTATTTCTTTGTTTAATCCGTAAACTGTATAGCTAACAGCGTTTTCATTCTTGGTATTGTCTACCAGTATTTCTATGTTATTTATTTGGTCCACACTGGTAACAGGCTTAAAATGAATATAAAAACTACTTATATCAGTATAGTCTCTATTATAAATAGCTATATTTTGTGCTCCTAGGACAAACATAGCTTTATCACCATTGTCAATATCAATGGGTTTATCCTGCTCAAAAATTATACGAATATTAGAAGGTTGAATATCTTCAAAGGTAATAGCAATATTATTTGCGTTCCTTACAGGCTTGAAGAAATCGGCATCTATAAAACTAATATAGTCAGAGCCGTTTAGTGGTTTATATAGTATGTCTACAATGTTTATAGAGGCATCAGGAAAAGGATTAATGAAAATTGTATTAACTATCATATTGTTAATAATTGATAGTGGTAATTTAATATCCATAGTTGCTCTTACAGATTCAGGGGCTACCCCTTTTGGAAATATTACTTTTCTTTTCCAGGCAGTTGTTATATTCTGATCGAAGGCATTATAAGGATCTTTTTCTTCTATTTCTGCTCCTGGATAAGAGGTTTCCAGGATAGTTACTACCAGGTCTTCTGGAATAAAGAATTCTTTTTCATGGATATCTGTTAAGAAAGTTTTGCTATCGTTATAAATAGAATGTAATGTTGCTATATTGTAGTTGTAATTTATATAAGCCCGTTCATTTTCTGGGATAGGTTCAATTGGCAAATTATCACCATAGGATATAATGCTGGAATCATAAAACTCCAGGTACTCTATGCCTCTTTTCATATGTTTAATCTGATTTTCTAAATGAGTTATTCTGTTAGTTAAGTACTGGTTATTGATCTGCAAAATATCAATTACATTATCAAGAACTTCTTCATTTTTTGATATATTTTCATATAGATTAAATAGGTCCAGGGCTATTTCTTTACTCATATTATTAAAATCATTACTGTTTGTTTGGCCAGCAAATTTAATATTTCGTGGTTTAAACATTGGATTCATATACTATAACCCCCTCTGGGTATAATTGTTTATTAACCTCATCTTATTTTCTAGGTATCTTAGCTTATTGTTTAATTGTTGATTTTCATGTAATAGTCTTTGGGCATTAGAAAGCAATTTAGTCGTATTACTCTGTAATTGATTGGCTATATTCTTAATATTGTAATCTATTGCTTCAAAAGTATTATTGTACTTAAGGGACTCTATTGAGCCCCTGTATTTCATGTTATAAAGCTCTAAATTTATTCCGTTCATTTTTATACCTCCTGATCACTATAGAAGAAGTTTAATCTTAATTCATCTATTTTGGGACTAAGGAACTGGTTTTGAGTAGTTAAATGAGCTTTAATTCTGATTTCTTCTACAGGATTAATACTTTCCACCAAATCTAATTTGTAATTACAGATTTTAGGACTATTTATTAAAAGATATGTTCCGTTGATAGTAAAGTAGTTATTTTCTTCTTTTAAGACCGTATTTATCAGATTATAATATGAAGTATATTGCATAGCTTCCTTTTGTGCCCTGTATCCCTGGCAATAAATTTCGTCAGCTGATTTTGATGAAATATCTTCATCTACAACACGTATTTTTATGACTTCATTATCTGTGACTAATCCATCTTTAGAATTATTTAAATAACCAATATAGGTTATTTTGTTCCATCCTTTTGCAAGGCTGCCTTTATAAATGTAGTGTCTTCTGTCATTATCCATAATTGGAGTTATGCTTTTATTGTTGATATATAAGCCTCTATCATTACTTATTTCTAATCTCATATTTTCTGTTGCAGGGATTTTTTTAGTTTCAAAATCCTGTGCATTATTGCAATATATATAAGTAGTAAACATATAATTAATATACTTAGCATGATATTTTGCAAAGTATATTCTTTTGTCATCAAGACTTTCTTTAAATTCAATATAATATCTAGGATTATATGAGCTATCTGAAACATTATAATTATACTGTTTAACATTATATTTACTGGTAGATACTTTTTCTATTTTGCTTCCACTATAGGAGAAGATCTCTACAGAATTCGTATCAATATATGAATAATTTAAAAGATATTCCTTTTTATCTTTTGTATAATCTATATATTCGGTTATTTTGCTATCAAGATTATCAGTATAATCATTTAAGACCAGGTTATCTACTACAGGTATATTAATAAAGTTTTCTATAGATATATTGTGAGATGAACTTTGTGCATATTGGTAAACCTGTCTTTCCCATTGGTTAATTCCTTTGAATAATTTAGACTGGTCTTTGATTATTTTGCCAGTTATATCTTTGTTGTATTTATAAAACCTTATATTGTAATTATCATCTTCCATAGATCTTATAAGATTTTCATGATTAAATAATATAGTTCTTTTGCTAGAACTGCTTAAATCAATATATTCGTGATTACTTTTTCCTCTGCTTATTGGTACAATAGGCATATCCTTATATGTATAATCATCTTTCCCTGCTTCTTTGATATCTATGGTATATGTTATATCTGTACCACTAGGAATATGCTCTTTAGTAACCAGGCTTATTTTGTCTATAGTTTCATTGTTGTTTAAGTTTACTTTATAGTTTAGTGTTTGTAATTTACCTTCAGGACGATAGACGTTATAATAAAGAGATATATCTTTTAAACTAAAAAGAACTGGATCTATTTGATATTCAAAAACATCTTTAGTTAATTTTATTTTTATTTTTTTTATTGTCCTGGCAGGAAAATCAATTTGGATTTTATGATCTAAAATGTTGTTATCATCATTAATTGTGACCCACTCATTATCTCCACTGGAAACGGATATAGCTACAAATGTAGGATCTTTAGTAGTAGACTCCAGTTCGATCTGGCTGGCCAGAACATTTTTCTTTAGGTTAATTTCAAGCTCAATACCAACCTGGGTTATTTTGTTTTCTTGCAGCTGGCCGATTTTAGTTTTTTGTTCTGGTAAAATAATTTCATGCATCCAACTGGAATCGATATAATCATTCAGGCAGTTTTCTACATTTGCAAGTTCTTTATGTTCTATTCCTTCTGGAAAGATTTTTGTTATTTGTATATCAGCATTTTTTAAAGAGACCTGGTCTGTTTTTTCAAAGTCAGGGAACAAAGAAACGTTCCCATGACTGAGGTCAACAAAAGCAGTGGTATTTTTTAAATCAATGTTTAAAAAGTCATTAAAGCCTTCAATTATAGTATGAGAATAAGGATTAGTCCTATTAGATTTAGTAATTAATTCATCTATTAAAAGGCTTAGAGCATAGATCTGTTTTGCCTTTTTATTTCTCTCATTTTCATAGTAAACAAAGTTATTAATGATCTGCATATTTTGTTCCAGCAAGGATAGGTATAATGTTTCAAGGTCATCTGCCAACATATTAAGCATCTTATTATAATCTTCCAGGCTCATTATTTTTCTGCTTTCAGCAGTTATTGGCTTAAAAACAGGATACCCTGGATAGTTTTCATTAAAATACTTACTTAGCTTGTAATCTAATGTGTGTCCATCAGGCACTACTCCCGATTTTAATTCTTCGAGCAGAATCCTTCTTATTGCTTTAGCTGTTTGTATATCTTTAATACTCATTACACTTCCTCCTCTGTCGACACTACTTCAATTTTTGCAGTAATATTATCCAGGATTGGGGTAAAGTGTTGGGCATCTTCCAAATCAGTTGGCCGTGATAATATAGATTTGAATTTTATTTTATAGGCTTCTTCATCTATTTCTATATACCCAACTTTCCCAGAATGTTTTACGTCATATGGATCAGTATTTATATAATATATTGAAGGAATTTCTGGATCATTTTTATTACCAGTTATCGGATGCCAGGTTGTACCATCATCAATACTGAAGTAGTGTTGAATCCACCTGTTACGGTTTTTATAATGTGTTGAGCTGGATTGATTAGAATAAAACATGCATGGTATATCTTCTATAGTGCTGATTTCAATTCTTTTAATTGGCTTTGGTATTTCGTAGTTTTTAGTAACCACAATTGCATTATCATTATAAGTATAAGCATTAAGATTAATATCTCTAATGCCAATTGCATATCTCCAACCTTTAAAAGCCTCTAACCAGGGTCCTGTAACTTGTTCATATACTGTTTCTATTTCTTTTTTGGTAAACATCATACCAAGAAAGGCCGCGATAAATAAGACTGGATTCCAGGAAACAGATGCTAAAAATGAAACACCTAAACCTATTCCTGCTCCTAACAATCCACCTGCAATCATATCTTTCAGGCTAACTCCTAGATCAATTTCTTTTTCTATTTTATCCCGATTTATACCCTGTATGGGGATTCTATTATGAGTTTCAACATAATCACTTCTTAAGCTAAAACCAAGCATTTTAGTTTTTATTTTGTATTTTGCATCTATCCAGCCATATTCATGGCCAATCCAACAATCATAAGCATTGGGTTGTTCCAGATAAACTTCGATAACTTGAACTTCACAAGGCCTGAAATGAAATATTCTGCTTGAACTATTTAGATTTTTACCAGTATTTTCGTAATCTGGTATTTGTCCTAAAGTTTTTTCTGTCTTTATATCACGATGGTAAACAGTTATTCTTTCAGCGTTTTCATGTGGAGCTATTTTTATTTCTTTTACTTCAAAATCTTCATAAGACTGGTTATAGTTGTCATATGGAATAATAAAAGAATTAATGTCTATACAGTTTGCATATCTGGGTTCAGGCAAAATTATTCTTAAATCCAGATGTAATACTCCATCTTCGGGATCTCGTGCCCAGATCTCTTTACCACCATCGTCTTTTTCGTAATGCCAATTCCATCCAGTTCCATCACAAGAAAAATCTTCGTATTCATTATGACAGGTTTTTGCTTTTTCGCTATCAGGAACATTGCATAGCTCATATTCAAACCATGTGTCAGGATTATTGTCTAGAATTACAGATTCAGACATTCTTAAATTGCCCTGTTGTTCCCATATATATTGAATATTACTTCCTGCCCAACTTCTTTTGTCTTTAGGTCCAGGATTTACATCTCTTTCAATAAAAATGTTTTCACTATTACCTTTAGTAATAACCTGATGGAAATTCCCTTTATATCCGTTAGAGCTACTTAATATTTCTACTTTAGTTCCTTCAGAAGCAGTTATCATTTGATTTTTATAGCTTTCTATACCTAATGTAACGTGGCCAAGTTCACTTCTTACTGTTGCGGTAGTGTTCGCTATATCTATATTACTGATATCTCTAAAGTCCTCATTGATCGTGATTATATCTTTATGAGGATTATCTATATATACTGCCAGGTTCTTTGTTTTATCTTCTAATTGGTTCACTTGCTTTTTTAAAAACTGATTAAATAGAACACTATAGTTAAAATTGTTCTTAATCAATTTACTTAATTGATTTGTTTCTGCAAAAGCATTTTTTATATCATTTACAATTTCTATATTATTTTGGTTATATTCTTCGCTATCTACTTTATATGCAGCTTGTCTATTTTTAAAACTAGGCTTACCTAAGTTTAATAAATAGTCATTTATATAATTAAAAATGCTGGTAATTATAGAGAAATATGATTTATCTATATTATCCTTGAGCTCTTCACTCATTTGATCCATTTTGTCATCTAGTTGTAATTTAATAATCTGATCATTATGTCTGATTCTGTATTTATCAGCCATATATTGCCCCCCTTTTTTTTAGAACTGAAAATCCCTTGATTTAATAGTGTAATCATACACACAGGGAGATATATCTGCATTAATATAGGGATTTTTTCTGATTATAATTTTTATTTTAATCCCTTCCACAAGATACATATAATCAACAGTTATTTCACCAAAGTTGCTAGAGTTATTTTCGCCAAAGGATTCTCCAAAATATATTTCTTTACCTAGTTGTAAGTATTCAAAAACTGGATAATCGTATGGATCATAACTTTTTAAAGTTGGATTTAGTCTTTTCGCATAATCAGTTACATTATAGAAATAGGGATAATACACAGTACTATTTTCATTTCTGTTGATTTCAACTACTTTGTATGTGTTACCTGTTTCCTGGATGTATGAGTAGCGATATGGAATACCAAAGCTATCGTTTTCAATCAAGACATCTTCCTCTTTTATAACAGCCCCTTGTCCTTTGTCAAACACTTCAATAGTTCCAGCCATGCTAATTGTAATTGGTCTGTATCCGTTATCTCCTTTATAGTTTGGATTATAGTGGAATATATTGGGATTGTTATAAATAAGTCTTTTTATATGTTCATCTGGATTGTTATAGTTATTATAGATATAATCAGGATCTACAGAGCAGCTATTAACTTTTTTGTAGTCTATATATGGATAGTATGATAATACTACTCTGTTAAATTTATCTGTACTTAAGAACTTTTCTCCTTTTTTGCCATTTTCATTTATAAAATACCTAGGCCTGGCCACTTTATCAAAATCCACAATGTATGGATTAATAGAAGGATGAATTTTATAATTTACTATAAAAGAGCTATTGGAACTATATATCCTATCAATAACAATAGACTTAACAGGCGTATTGTTAGATGTAATTTTATCACCATTCTTGTCCAGGTAATTTAATATTTTTATTCCTGGCTCTGTGTCAAATACTTGTATGCTGTTTTTAGCAGCTTCAAAGAGTAAATCTAATTTCACCTTATCTGCATAACTTTTAGCAAGAACTACTTCTCCTTTTATTTGTCTACTTCTTTCTTCAGGAAGAATAGGAAACCATTCGTCTACAGTTGGGTTGTCGACATTAGTTACATAGTATTCAATTGATCCAGCTGGCATGCCTTCTATCTCTGGAAT
>Ga0209537_1004041_pt1 | contig 12870 bp, 13 predicted proteins | sample BioPla4DNA1_FD_187698 | JGI IMG/M metagenome (GOLD analysis project Ga0209537, IMG submission 187698) | Biogas fermentation microbial communities from Germany - Plant 4 DNA1 (SPAdes) (version 2) | ecosystem: Engineered > Bioreactor > Anaerobic > Digestate | place: Bielefeld, North...
GATTGTCAGGAGCAAACTGACGTTTACAATGTTTACACTGATATTTTTGAAAACCGTATTTGTCTTTACCAAAACGGTGAAGAACTTTTGAAAAACACCTTGGACATACTACGTTTGATGGTATAATGGTCATGAGACTTGAACGCTCCTTTCTGGGAGGTAATGGTTTTGTGACAATTTCCATTATACCAGAGGCGTTTCAGGTCTCATTTTTATTATTAAGTTAACAGAACATTCAATTATTACCGGAGGAAATGTATGGGTCTAAAATATAAAAGAGTATTGATTAAAATTAGTGGAGAAGCTCTTGCAGGAGATAAAGGATTTGGGTTGGACCAGGAAATCATCAACGATATTTGTGAATCAATCAAAGCAGCTGCAGAAATGGGCGCAGAAATTGCGATAGTTGTGGGCGGCGGTAATTTCTGGAGAGGGCGCTTTGGAAAAGGTATGGACCGGACAACTTCAGACCATATGGGAATGCTTGCCACGGTAATTAATGCACTTGCTCTTGCAGACGCTCTTGAATCAAGAGGAGTACCAACAAGGGTTCAGACAGCAATTGACATGAGAAGAATTGCAGAACCATATATACGTGGTCGTGCTGTAAGACACCTTGAGAAAAAGCGCGTTGTTATTTTTGCCTGCGGGACGGGAAACCCGTTTTTCACCACAGATACTGCCGCAGCTTTGCGGGCGGCGGAAATTGATGCTGAAGCCATTCTACTTGCAAAAAACGTGGACGCTGTTTATGATTCTGATCCCAAGATTAACAGCAACGCAATGAAGATAGATAAGATAACTTACATGGAAATATTAAACCGTCAGCTGGGCGTTATGGATTCAACAGCATCAACACTTTGCATGGACAATAATATTCCGGTTATTGTGTTTGGAATAAAAAAACCCGATAATATAATAAAGGTTCTTTCAGGAGAAAATATTGGGACATATATTGCAAGGGAGGTATAATGATGGAAAAGGAATACAAAAACGTGACCGACAAGATGGATAAAACCATAGCCATTTTGAAGGATGAACTTGCTAATATTCGGGCAGGCCGCGCAAATCCGCGTCTTTTGGACAAGGTTACCGTTCAGTATTACGGTGCACCTACACCGGTAACCCAGCTTGCCAATATCAGTGTTCCAGAGGCCAGGCAAATAGTTATTCAGCCATGGGATATTAAAATCCTGTCTGACATTGAAAGGGCAATAAATGCTGCAAATTTGGGTCTGAATCCAAACAATGACGGTAAGGTTATTCGGTTGATATTCCCTCCGTTAACTGAAGAACGCCGTGTTGAACTTACAAAACAGGTGAAAAAAATCGGTGAGAATGCCAAGATTGCAATCCGGCAGGTTCGCCGTGACGCACTTGAACAGCATAAAAAGATGAAGAAAGCCGGAGAAATTACCGAGGACGATTTAAAGGTAAGTGAAAACGATATTCAGAAAATAACAGACGGTTACATAGAAGATATTGATAAAATTGTAGCCGCTAAAATTGATGAAATAATGGAAGTCTGATATGGATACTCTGTTTCTTACAGGAATGACACTCAAAGAGGCAAGGGAGGTACTTCATAAGAAGGGCATAACCGACTACGAGTTGGCTGTTACATGCCCTCCGCGCATGAAGGAATTGAAACCTGATGATGATTTCAGGGTTTTGCTCGTTTATTTCAGAAACTCTTCTATGACAATTCTTGTTTGCAAAGCATAATCAGGATTACTGCATACATGGGCGGATGCTGAAATGATCGGAATTCAGCATTCGTCCTTTTATATTTGGCAGCAACACTCTCTGATAACCGATAGCTGTTTACGCAAAAAAACAGTCTTTTTATTCAAAAATTCATTTCATTTTTTTCATTCGATCAAAAAAATAGCTTGTTCAGTCAAAAAACAGTAAAATATTACCAAATTATATCAATTCAGACATTTGCATCCGTCATTTGCCTGTATTAAAATGGAAATTACCCTGTTATCTGCAGGATACTGATTTTTACAACAGGGACTTTTTTCTCCGGTTTCTGTCTTGCGACGAAGAATCACTTAAAAGGAGGAATAGTGGGGAATATTGATGACAGGAAAAGTAGTAAGCGGTAAGTACCAGGTTGTTGAAAAACTTGGATCGGGCGGTTCGGGAGAGGTATATAAGGCTTACCACGTTGATTTGAAAACTCCCTGGGCACTTAAAATAATACCTTCTGACGATGAACTTGCAGAAAATGAGCTGACAGTTCTTAAAAAACTGAATCACCCGGCTTTTCCGAGGGTTGTTGACGTAGTAAGGGAGAATGGCAAAACAATAGTTGTATTTGATTTTTATGAAGGGCCTAATCTGCAGCAGTTAATTGAGCTTTACGGAAGAATAGACGAAAGCAGGGTTTATGACTGGGCAATGCAGATCCTTGATGCCCTCTCATACCTGCACGGCATTAAACCTGAACCGATTATATACAGAGACTTAAAACCATCAAATTTAATTGCCCTGGATGACGGTACAGTCAAACTGGTTGATTTCGGTGCAGCACGGCAGTTCAAGCCAAGCAGCAGGGACGACACCGTTTATCTCGGCACACCCGGATATGCAGCACCTGAGCAATATGGCTTGGGACAAACCGATGTAAGAACGGATATATACAATTTCGGCATGACTGTTTTCCACCTGCTTACCGGGCATCATCCGCTGGAATGCAATGAATTCCGGGTGCAGGAACTGCTGAAGGAGACTGGTGTTTCATCAAAATTTTCCGCAGTAATCATGAAATGTACAGCAAAGGACCCTGATGAACGTTTTATGAGCGTTGCCGAGATTCAGAATGTACTGTCATCATACACGAATAAAAATCAAACTGTATACCGGGCTGCAGGTAAAAATGCGGTGGAAATAAGCGTTTCGGGTATACAAAGGGGGATTGGTGTAACCCATTTCTGTATGCTTTTTGGAATGTGGCTTAAAAACAAAGGTTTCAAAACAGCTGTACTGGAATACTGTGAATATGGAGATACGCTGGACCTTTGCAAACTGCTGGGCAAGGAGCCGCAGCTAAGCAAAAAAGGGTTTTATGAAATAAAGGGACTGAAAATATACCCATCAATGGGTACCGAGAAAATTGACAGTTTTATAAGAGCGGATTACGACTATATTCTTGTAGACTACGGTGTTCATGATGAGTATATTTCAAGGCTGATGCCAAGAAGTGATGTAAGGCTTATATTGGCACCGGGAGCAGACTGGAAGATAAACACCGTGGGTTTGTTCATCAAAAAATATGAAAGGATTCTTAAACAGCCCAATACATATGTTTCATTCCCGATGCAGGACAAGAAATCTGTAAATATAATAAGATCCTACTTCAGAAACATAAACATCATAACTGTCCCGTTTGCAGCAAACCCATGGAGGATCGATTCTGCAACAGGCAGGGAAATTGAAAGTTTATACCAGAAAATATTCCAGGTTAAAAGACTTTTAGGCAGAAGGTGAATATGCATGGCCTTTTTCAGGAAAAAACGAGTGAACATTATCTTGATATTTATACTCGTACCGGTCATCCTCGGCATAGTGTTTTATGGGTTGTATTGCCTTTATCAGGCTAAAAGCAATGAAATAGTAAGTTCATTTGAAGAAGAAATTGAACTTTTGAGGTTTGATTTGAATGCACTAAAAAGGCGTGTTTTTGTGCCAAAGGAGGATATTCCCGCAGGAACGGTTCTGACACTGGATTTGTTTGAAATAACAGAAATAAGAATGGATATTCCCCAGTCTGAGCTCTTTGATGAATCTGACATCGGAAATGTAAACACCGTTCTGCTCCGATCAGGCATACCTGTTTTAAAAGTGTCGGCAGCATCTGAAAAACCCGGGAATGATTTACGCGAACAGGAATTTAATATGTTCATGATTCAGTCAAACCAAAAAAAGGGGGATTTCGTAGATGTACGGATACTTTTCCCGAACGGTGAAAACTATATTGTATTAAGCAAAAAGCAAATAAAGGATATAATCCCCGAGGAAAACACGGTGAGGCTATGGCTTGACGAGAGTGAAATCCATAACATAAGCAGCGCAATTATTGATGCATATATCCATCCGGGAACAAAAATATACGTTGTCACATATATCATGCCCGAACTGCAGGAGGCAGCAATACCCTTTTATGCCGCAAACGAGGATGTACTTGACCTTATGCGCAGGGATCCGAACATTGTAGCGAAAGCATCCGATGCACTTGCAAGGGAAATGCGTGCGGCTCTTGAAAGAAACCTGAACTCGGTCGCAGATGATAATATCAGTAAAGTAGCGTCGGGTGTTAATGAAGAGATATCAAAAACCAGGGAAATAATTCAGTCACAGGAAAAGGACAAAACAGATGAAAATACTGAAATCAAAAACCCGGAGGAAAAATCAGGTTTTCAATAATATGTGAAGAGAAAAGGATGGGTGTAATGGATAAAAATGCTGTATTAATTGGTTTTGCAGGCTTTTGCAAATCCGATATCATACTGTATCTTTCAAGAATACTTTACGTATCAGGAGAAAAGGTTGCCGTAATTGACAAATCCAATGAACAGGAGCTTAGCTTTTCTGTGCCCGGTGAAAATTCAGAAGAAAGAATTGAATACAGGGGCATTGACTTTTACCTGGGATTTGGCAACACTTCGCTGGATTATGTTCCTCTTAATAAGTATTCGGTTGTTCTTGTTGATTTCGGTGTCAATACCGAAGTCTATGAAGATATACCGTATCTGAAGGTATTGTTCATTGTCACCGACTGCAACAGGTGTCATACAATACCTCTTTCAGCCTGGCTTAAAAATCTTACAGTAAATATTGATTCAATAAGAATAATCAGGGATATAACCCCTGGCAAAATCCGGCCAGGTTATATAGATTCACTGCTTCAGGCTGACCAGGTTACAAACCTGATTGCCGGATACGAATTCCATCTGAATGATATGGAATATTCAACAAGGCTTATAAGCCAGTATGACGATATTTTCAGGTTTACAAGGATTCCTCAGGACTACAGGAGCATGCTTATTGACTGTATGACCGAAATCTTTGAAAAGGACAGGAAAGCATCGCTTAAAGCTTTAAAAAAAGCACAGATAGGAGGATAAGAATTGCAGGTATCATTTTGGAGCAATTACCATCAGCTTGGAACCACAAGCAACATGATTGCCGTAGCGCTTTATACTGCGCTTAAATACCGCATGCGTATCCTGATGGCTCACAACCACTTCGACAGGAGTACGCTTGAATCTGCCTTTATCGACAGGTCATATTTGGAACACAGCCTTATGGATTTATCTGATACCGGAATTGATGCACTCAGCAGGTTTATTAAGTTCAACAGGATAGAAAAGAATGAAATATCGAGCTATACAACAACCATATTGAAAAACAGGCTGGACCTTTTAACAGGAACAAGAAACAAAAACCGGAATATATACCAGAGCAGCCTGAAGGAATCAATCCAGCTGATACTTCGATCCGCCGCCCTTTATTATGATCTGGTTTTTATTGACACAGCACCCTGCAATAATGAAATATCTGAAAAAATTATTGAAAACTCGGATCTGGTGGTTGTAAACCTTTGCCAGAATCCGAATACCATTGAGAACTTCATAAAAAATCATGGTGAATACCTGGACAAGTCACTGGTTTTACTGGGAAAATACGATGCCGACTCAAGGTTCAATATTAAAAGAATCAGGAAGAAATTCAACCTGGACTGTGTATGTGCAATACCCTACAGTACAGAATTTGCGGATGCATGTATTGAAAGCAGGTCGGTCGACTTTTTTATCAAAAACATTGAGGCCGATAAGGATGATATGCACAGCAATTTCATTAACAGCGTTGCGGATGCGGCAAAATCAATATTAACAGCCCTTGGCATGGACGATGCCAAAACAGTGCGGCAGGTGAGCTAAATGAATGAGGTTCTTACAGCACTGATAATTATTTCACTTATATCCGGTACCCTGTTTTATTTCAGGGATACGGCCAATAAGCAAAGAAAGCGTTTCATGGAATATGACGAAGACAAGTATTCCATGGAAGCTATCCTTGTGTTTATAAAAGAATCCTTCAATGAGATTCTGAAAACCAATTTATATGATTTGAATATCACAAAAGAAGAGTTTGACAAACGAATGCACAACAAGAATCAGCTCCGTAAGGCTTTGAAGAACTGTGCATACGGTGATGTAAACGCAAAAAACTATGTCAAGGATTTTATAAAGGATATACTGGTAAAGTCATACGGCATAGATGAAACCAATATTAACAATATAATATGTTTTGATAATCCGAAAAAGCTGACACCGCAGGATAAGTTTGAAATCCTTCTTTATCATTACAAGAAAAAGCATGGTTACAGGGCCCTGGAAAGGCTTATCCTGGATTACGGTCTTGATAGTCCCGTGGCTTCGAAGGAAGGCATATCCTATTCAATTACCGCGGAACAGGTAGATGGCATTTTTGCAAAACAGAATTTTATAAACAGGTTTGAGGACAAGCTGAATATTGCAGCCCAAAGAATTTACCAGCAATACAAGGGGTTCGGCGTAATTGATGAGATTAGGGATATGCGCATAGACGGCGTGTCGGGAGGGGTTTCGGGAATACCACCCTCTTTTCATGAAGAGTTTGATATAAACGTAAGCCTTTCGATAATATCAAAGCTGCCGTCAAACTATGATTCGATATGGATTTTTTTCAGGGGAAAAACAATTCACCTGTCCTTTTTGAGTTTCGGATCAGAGGAAGAGCTGATTCGTGTATGCAAGAACATATACCGCTATAATTACCCCGGTCAGCTCAGTGAAAGCAACGGTTACAAGGTTAATGAAATGAAGGACGGAAGCAGGGTTGTTGTTGTAAGGCCTCCATTTGCCGAATCTTGGGCATTCTTTGTGAGGAAGTTTGACAGCATTGAAAGGGCGGATATAGAAGAGCTAATTACCGATATAAACAGCGAAATTCCAATCGGGCTTATAAAATGGCTGATTAAGGGCTGCCGCGTTACAGCAATAACCGGGGCACAGGGCAGCGGAAAAACAACACTTCTTATGTCTGTTATAAAATTCATAAGCCCGGCCTTTACGTTAAGAATCCAGGAAATGGCCTTTGAGCTGCACCTTCGGAGAATCTATCCCGAAAGAAATATTCTTACTTTCAGGGAAACAACAACCGTATCGGGACAGGAAGGTCTCGACCTCCAGAAAAAGACCGACGGTACGGTAAATATACTGGGCGAAGTTGCTACGGCGCCTGTCAGCTCTTTGATGATCCAGATGGCACAGGTGGCAAGCCTTTTTACTCTGTTCACCCACCATGCCAAAACAACGGTGGACCTCGTGAAGGCACTCAGGAACAACCTTTTGCAGACAGGTGTGTTCAGCAATGAAAAGATTGCAGAACAGCAGGTTGCCGATGTGGTCAATTTTGATATCCACATGAACAAGGATATATCAGGCCACAGGTATATTGAACGAATAACTGAGATTATTCCGGCAGAAAATACCGATTATCCCGAAATAAGGCCTGTTGATGGTGAATGCGGCATTAATGAGTTTTTTAACATTGCCCGCGAGTTCTTTATACGGATGACCGACAGGAAAATATTTGAAACAAGGGACATAGTTGTATATGACAACGGAACGTATAAAGCATGTTCGCCTCCGAGCAATGCGCAGATCAGGTCGATAATTAACAATCTGACCGGAGAAGAAAGGGAGGAATTCAAATCCTATTTAAATCAATATTTCGGCTGGAGTGAGACCTCATGAGGAAGGAAGACATGCTTATAATAATTCTGCTGGCTGTACTTGTTCTGGCTGCAGTAACAGCCTCCGTTGCCCTGATTTTGCTTCTGCGGCTCAGGAAGAAAAATGATATAAAGGTCAATCTGAGGATGAAGAAAGATTTCCTGTATTCATCCTATGGTTTTGCAATGAAATTTTCCCTGCTAAGGAAATACATGAACAAAATAAGAAGGCGCATTGAAATGCTGGATCTGTCGGATGACTGGACCATTAGCAGGAAAACGATGCGGTTTACCTTTATATCCTTAGGTGTTTCCTTTATTCTGCTGCTTGTTTTGCTGCTGTTAAGCACAAACCTGTATTCTGTTTTGATCTCGGTTTTTACTGTATACGTTCTGCATAACCAGATTATAAAAATGATGGTTGATAAACTTGACAACAAGCTGCTCAGGCAATTTGAAACCTTTCTTGTGAACGTAAGGCATCACTACCATGAGCATGGCATGGTTGATGAGGCGATTTACGACAGTACAGGGGAATGCGGCTATGAAATGTCTCTTCATGCGGGCAGGATGTACGAAGTTTTAACAGATCCGGATATTGATGTTCGTGTTGAACAGTTTAACGAAGTTGCACCAAACAAGTATATGAGAGCTTTTCTTGCAATGAGCTATCTTGTCCAGCGGTTCGGCGACAAATCCTTAGACGGAAAATCGGTGTATCTCAATAACCTGAACTACCTGAAACAGGAAATCAATATGGAGTTGTTAAGACGCGAAAAACTGGGATACCTGTTTCAAAGTCTTTCAACAATAACGGTTTTTCCGATTTTTACTTTAAGCCTGATAAGAAAATGGGCGGTGTCGAACATTCCCGAACTGCATGAATACTATGATGGGGCATACGGTTTTATTGCCGTTGTTGTATTGTTTGCCCTTGTAACAGCATCATACCAGTTGATCAGCAGGCTTCAGGCCAATGTGGAATATGCCCCTTCAGAAAGCAGAATATTGACTGCACTGTTGAAAGTACCCCCGATAAGGAACTGCATAGATGTTGTGTATTATAAGAAATACTCGAAAGCATTGAGATATGAACGCCTTTTGAATAAAACAGGAACACGGATGAGTATCAATGAGTTTATTCTGAAGCAGATTATATACGCAGCTGCGGCTTTTTTACTCTGTATCGTGATTGTTTTCAACATCCATTTTATTGTAAGGCATAACATTCTTTATTCGTCCCTGAACCTGAAAATGGCCGACTATGATTCCCGTATAGACAGGGAAACCGAGCTTAAAATCATAGAAAGCGACAGAGAGTATATCAGGGAGTTCAGGAACAGAAAAGTAACCTTTTACGAACTGGAAGAAAGGCTGCTGCATGATGGAACATGCAGTGATTCGAAGCAGGCGGCAATTGCAGCGCAAAGAATTCTCAAAAAAATAGAAAAGTACAGGGCGCATGGTTTTAAATGGTGGGAACTCCTGATTTCCATTGCGCTTTCAGCTGTATCATATTACATACCCTACTGGCTTCTGCTTTTCAGGGAGCATGTACTGAAAATGTCAATGGAAGACGAAGTCAAGCAGTTTCATACAATAATCCTGATGCTGATGCATATTGAAAGAATTGATGTTGAAAACATCCTGCACTGGATGGAACAGTTTGCGGATATATTCAAGGCTTCAATACAAAAATGCATTAACAATTATGAGTATGGCGACAGGCAGGCGCTTGAACAGCTGATCATTGATGAGCCGTATCCTCCTTTTGTAAGGATCGTGGAAAACCTGATTTCCGCAGCAAACAAAATAACTGTTGAACAGGCTTTTGACGAGCTCAGGCTCGAGAGGGAATACTACCAGGAAAAACGGAAGCAGGACAACGAAATAATGGTAAACAAGAAAGGCATGTGGGGAAGATTTATAGCATTTATTCCGATGGGAGCAACCATTTTTCTTTACCTGATTGTTCCGTTTGTTCTTGTCAGTACAAGGCAGATGATGAATTTCTCGGAGGAGGTAAGCAAAATGCTGTAAACATTTTTAAATACAAGTTTTAAATCAGGGAGGAGATGTTTTATGGAAAATTCACTGAAAGCAATTCTAATTGGTGCAGGAGTTGTAATTACGATGGTCGTGGTGTCAATTGGCTTCATCCTAATGCGTTCAGGACAGAATACCGCGCTTACAACCATCGGCAAACTGGATCAGATTAATGTTGAAATGTCTGAATCCCAGTACACAATATATGACGGTACTGAAGTCAGCGGCAGTACGGTTGTGGAAGCCGTCAGGAAATTCAAGGGCGAACATATCGGTATATACATAAGGACCAATAAAAACCCGTCAGGAACATGGTATATAAATAATGTTACCATCACAGACAATACGGGGGAAATCAATGCTTCAGGAAGTGTAGGGGCAATCTCGGAACTGAATTATGAAACCAGCGATAAATATGTCAATCGAAATGCAAAATTTTCAGGCGAGATTATTCGTGACAAAAACGGTACAATTGTTGCGCTGGTCTTTACACAGAAATAGGAAGTAAGGGATCAGGCTGCGGGACTTACTGAAAAACTGATGCACATAAAGATGCATGTTTCTTTTTTAAGGGAGTGTCATATGGAGGAGAATATCACAAAAGCACTGTCGTATTTCAGTGCTGCCGCTTTCATAATAACAGCCATTTCACTGTTTTTCACGCTGTACGGGAAAAACAATGAAATGATAAATACAGTAAACAAAAATATGTCAGAAAGGGGCCTGGTTTACCGTGCAAGCAATAATGAAACCAAAGAGAATGAGGTCCCGGGGGCTGTCATAATAGGCTGTATTAAGAACGGTCTTGAAACGGATATTTCCGTAAATTCGGTAATAATCCCAAAAACAGTGGACATTAACATGTTTGATTTCACAATTATAGACATTGATGCCATGTACACTGTTGAGTATGTTTTTGACACCTCGGGGGAAGCAGTTTTGGTTAAATACAGGAAACAGGGCGGGTGACGGTTAAATTGTCGGAGACGCTTAGCAAAATCATAGTTTTAATCATCCTGGTTTTATTATTTTTTGTATTCCCCGTGGAAAACATGTTAGCCAGGCAGGATGATATTACCAGGATAGCAGTATTAAATGAGACATGCGAGTTTGTTGATTCTGTAAGAAATCTTGGATATATCACTCCTGTCATGTACATGCAGTTCAGCCAGGCGTTGTCAGCAACAGGGAATACTTACGAAATAACTATGGAACATATCCATAACAGTATTGATCCGAACTATACCGATCCTGTTGACATGACGTCTTTTCAACATGACTACAACGTTAACACAAGGGTGTCATACACGGAAGATATTCTTGCCACCCTGTTTCCCGATACACCCGGTGTATCACCGGACAGGTATTACTTGTCCAAAGGGGATATTTTCAGGGTGAATGTTGTTAATGTAAACAAAACCATGGCGACAAAAGTACAGCAGATGCTGCTGATGACGGATTTGCCTGCAAAACGTATCGCGGTGACTTATGGAGGTATGGTTAGGGATGAAAATCACTGATTTGGCAATCCTTTTTGTATTTATAACTCTGCCTTTTGTTATCATGCTGAGGGTAAAATCAGACAACCTGCTGAATGTTGAATACAAAAGCATGCTGCTTAACAAGTACCTCGACACGGCAGTTGAAGATGCATCAAAGGCAATGGTTGAAAAGGGAACCGACAATAGCTTGTCGCTTTCAAGGGGAAAAGCAGTAGCTGCTTTCTTCCGGACTCTTTATGCAAACCTCGGCATAATTCACGATGAGACGGCAAAACAAAGCCTGAAAGCCTATATTCCTGTTATAGCTGTTATAGGCTACGACGGATACTGGATTTATTCATTGGAAACATACAGAAATGAAAATGGTGAGCTTGTAGAGGATATGCTTTGTAAGCCAAAGAAACCATATGTATATAAGAGCAATGGTTTTTCTTACCTGTTTACCCTTGATGATTATGTCAAGGTGTATGACAGCGCCGGTAACATGTTCTACGAGGGCAGGCGTGAAGAAGTTATGCAAAATCTTCCTGATGACAGGATACTTAATGACAGGGAACTGTTCGAGCAGATTAGAAAACGAACTATTGTTGAAGCCATGAAAAGTGATGTAAACATTGCTATTAACGAACATAATAATTATGCAGAAAAGTACGGTATTTCATATCATTTCAGTCCGCCGTCAATACCGGATGATGACTGGCAGAAGAATATAGAAGATGTCGGGATACTGTCTTTTTTCCAGGGCATTCCCATTGGCCTTGGCGGTGAAAGGTTTAACAGTTTTGCGTTGGGGGCTGCAAGAATTGTAAGGAAAAAAGCATACTACATACAGCAGCATTCAAACGGGCTCTATTATTATCACCGCGAGACCTGTCCCCTTGTAACTGACAGGGACAATGTTTACGACAGCCGCCAGGAATGTGCATTAAAGGGTGCTTTTCCCTGCCATACATGCAATCCGTGAACATTTATACTGCATTTTTCTCGCATTGCACGATATCTACAAAAAAGAAAGCTATCATGCAATGCCGGAAACAGTCGCTCCATTTGCGTGAGCTGTGTGGTTCAGCTCGGGCAAACCAAAACTCGCAAAAATGCTTATAAATAAATGAAATATGAAGCATTTTTGCTCAAACAGTTGGCTTGCCCGAGCTGAACCGCACATGATATAAGATAATACATATGTGACAAAAAGATAAGAAAAAAGGAAAGACCTCTGATATAATGTTTATTACCACAAAAAAACAAGAATTGGAGGTATCTTTCCTTTGAAAACAATTATAACAGAAGAAATGAGATTTCGTCAAAGAGTAGTTGAGTATGCAATAAAATATGATAATAATGCGAAGGCAGCAAGGAGGTATCATACTAGCCGTCAACAGGTATGGCGTTGGAGAAAAAAATATGACGGCACAGTACAATCATTGGCTAATAAAAGCAGGAGACCCCATTCACACCCAAAGCAACATACACAGGAAGAACTGGACTTAATTAAGCATAAATATCGATATCATGGGCATGAAGGCCTGGCGCAAG